>OBJA01000006.1_pt1 | contig 251667 bp, 213 predicted proteins | sample 1519751 | NCBI WGS metagenome assembly OBJA01 (sample SAMEA3881238, study PRJEB22517) | soil metagenome | biome: lake sediment; feature: soda lake sediment; material: sediment, water from around vicinity | place: India | collected 2013-12-23 | depth 3 m
CCCGGACGGGATTCGAACCCATGACCTACTGCTTAGAAGGCAGTTGCTCTATCCAACTGAGCTATCGGGGCAGCCTGTTTTTAACAGCGGTGCAAATATAAAAATTTTGAAGCGCTTTCAAGGCTGTTGGGTAAAAAAAATCCCGCCATCACATGTTCAGAGCAGGTGAATATGGTTTGCGCGGCACTTTTCAACCATTTCATCGGGCCATATACTCGACTGGATTTCACCGATATGGGCTTTCCGCAGGAAAAACATGCATAGCCTCGATTGTCCGATTCCGCCACCGATTGTAAGGGGCAGTTTGCCGTCGAGCAGCATCTGGTGCCACATCAGGTTTTTGCGCTCTTCCATGTTCCTGACTTTTAACTGCTTCATCAGTGCATTGCTGTCGACACGGATGCCCATTGAAGATATTTCAAAGGCGCGCCCAAGAACCTGGTTCCACAGGATGATGTCGCCGTTCAGTCCCTTATATCCGTTGTCGGATGGACTTGTCCAGTCGTCATAATCGGGTGCCCTGCCGTCATGAATCTCACCATTCGGCATTTGCCCTCCAATCCCGATAATGAATACTGCCCCGAACTGCTTTGCCACCTTTTTCTCCCGTTCCGCAGGTTTTAACTCCGGATACAATTCGGCAAGCTCTTCGGAATGGAAGAATGTGATTTCTTCAGGCAGCGTGGGTTTTATTTCGGGATAGATATCACAAACATATGATTCGGTATTCAAAAGAACAGAATAAATCCTGCGGACAATTTTTTTCAGAAATTCAAGGTTCCGTTCCTTTTTGGTGATTACCCGCTCCCAGTCCCACTGATCGACATAAAGCGAGTGGATGTTTGTAAGTTCTTCATCGGGCCTTATGGCATTCATGTCGGTATAAAGGCCGTAACCTGCTTCAATCCCCAAATCGGCAAGAGCAAGCCTTTTCCATTTGGCCAGCGATTGCACAATTTCGGCAGCCTGATCATTCATTTCCTTTATCGGGAAGGTTACCGGGCGTTCAATCCCGTTTAAATCGTCGTTGATACCTGTCCCTTTTTTGACAAACAAGGGAGCGGTTACCCTTCGCAACCTCAGTTCGGCAGCAAGGTTCGTCTGGAAAAAATCCTTTATGAGTTTGATGGCCTGTTCGGTCCGGTTCACATCAAGCAGCGAACGGTAATTTTTCGGAATAAATAGTTTCATATTTTTTTCTTTAACCTATGTTTGCAAAAATACGATTGTACTTGCAAATTGAAAGAAAATCGCTGATTATTTGCACAAAAAAGTCATGATGCGGAATAAATGATGAAATATTGATAAGCAAGGGGTGGTTTTTTCTATTTTTTCATCCATTATTTTTGCATGGCTGAGAAAAAGGAAATGGCTAATTATAAAAAGAATATCAACCGGCTTTACATCATTAAAATTTCCAAGTGGTTTAACCTGGTGATGCCAATCGTTGTATTGTTCTACCAGGATAACGGCCTGAGCATGCAGGAAATTTTTATCCTCAAGTCGGTATATTCGCTGTCAATCGTCATGCTTGAACTGCCTTCAGGCTGGATGGCTGATGTATGGGGGCGGAAAAAAACACTGGTGCTGGGGGCGGTTCTTGGCAGTGCCGGTTTTTTTATGTACAGCTTTTCTTACGGGTTCTGGGCATTCATTGTTGCCGAAATCATCCTGGGCGCGGGACATTCCTTTGTGTCAGGAGCCGATTCTGCCATGCTTTATGAAAGCCTGAAGTCGGATAAACAGGAAGACAAATATGTAAAGCATGAAGGCAGGATTTCTTCGGCAGGTAATTTTGCTGAGGCTATTGCCGGAATTGCTGCTGGCTTCCTTGCAGCCATCAGCCTGCGCAGCCCGTTTTATGCCCAGTTTTTTGTTGCCTTTATGGCGGTTCCGGCTGCCTTGATGCTCGCCGAACCTCATATCACCACAGGTACACATACACATTCGGTAAAAGGTATGGTTGTGGAGATAAAAAATGCCCTTATCAGGGATAAAGAGCTTCGTATTTCAATTCTTCTCTCAGCAGTAACCGGCAGTGCCACATTAACTTTTGCCTGGCTGGTGCAACCGTTTTTCCAGGAAATAGGACTTCCCATTGCATTTTTTGGTGTTGCATGGACTGCCCTTAACCTGAGTGCCGGGGTTTCTTCGGCATATGCATTCAGGTTTGCCGGGAGGTTAACAAGGCTTCATGAAACACTTGCCATCGCCATACTTCTGTCGGCAGGTTATTTCTTGTCGGGCCTGGCGATTGTGCGCGAAGGGCTTCTGTTTTTATTTGTATTTTATGTAATTCGTGGTTTTGCCAATCCTGTGTTCAAAAACTACCTGAACATGTATACCCCCAGCAGCATGAGGGCTACAGTTCTGTCGGCACGCGACCTGATTATCCGTACATTTTTTGCAGTTACCAGTCCGTTGCTGGGATGGCTCATCGACAATGCAGGACTGAACTATGCATTTCTATTTGCCGGTGGCATTTACCTGGTTTCGGTAGTTGTCATTATCCTTCCCTGGCTGAGAAGAAGCGGATGATTTGATGACAGCAACAGGACAAGAAAACACAGGTATCAGGTCAGGCAGTAGCTGTCATCACCGGCTGATACAGTAAGTCCATCGAATGCGGCATATACATTTGAAGGCAGCATCGACATAATTTCATCATGCCTTCCAAAGCCATGGCTGATGTGGGTCAGGAAAGCCTTTTCAGGGTTTATCGTACCGATGACTTCAAGAGCCTGCTCAAGGTTGAAGTGTGAGATGTGTTTTTCCCTGCGCAGGGCGTTGATGACAAGGATACGTGTTCCCTTGAGTTTTTCCATTTCTTCGGGGGGAATGAAATTTGTATCGGTTATGTAGCTGAAATCCCCCACCCGGAATCCATATACCGGAAGTTTATGGTGAAAGCACCGGATAGGGATAAAATGAATTCCTTCGATGTCAAAACCGTTGTTTTCAATCAGGTGAAGGTTCATTTTTGGAATACCCGGATATGATGATTCTGCAAATACATAATCAAAAATCCTTCTGATGGAATCCTGCACCCGTTTTTCGGCATAAATGTCGGTAGGATGCCTGTGAATCCAGTTGAATGAACGGATATCATCGAGGCCGAAAATATGATCGACATGTTCATGGGTAATCAGGATGGCCCTCAGTTTTTTTACATTTGCCTTGAGCATCTGCTGGCGGAAATCGGGACCTGCATCGATTACAAAATTCAGATCATTTATTTTAAGCAGGATGGCTGAACGGAGGCGTTTATCTTTCGTATCGGGTGACGAGCAGACATGGCAGTCGCATGCAATTACAGGCACACCCTGCGACGTGCCGGTACCGAGAAATGTTGCTGTTATCTTAAGTTTACGGTTATTCTGCATTGTGCAAAATTAACAAAACAGGCTGTTTAATGATGAATATCTTTAATTTTACAAAAAAAACAGGCATGGCAGAATTGTATCTGGTCCCAAATGTTTTAAGTGAAGGCAACTGGCAACATGTATTACCGGCAAGGGTTTATGATGTAATTACAGGCACGCGCTGCTACATTGTGGAAAACCTCCGGACTGCCCGGAGGTTTATCAGGCAGGTAAACCGCGACATTGTAATTGATGATTTGGTATTCTTTGAATTAAACAAGCATACCGAGGCATCGGCAATTCCCGGGTTTCTGGAACCGCTTGGAAGAGGAGAAAATATTGCCGTCATATCCGAAGCAGGATGTCCCGGGGTAGCCGATCCTGGTGCCGATGTGGTAGCCATAGCGCATCAGAAGGGGTATAAGGTTGTCCCGCTGGTGGGGCCGTCTTCCATTCTTCTTGCCCTGATGGCATCGGGGCTGAATGGACAAAATTTTGCTTTCAACGGTTATCTTCCTGTGAATAGCCACGAGCGTATGAAGACTTTGGCGCAGCTGGAAAAGAAAGCAGTGGCTGAAAAGCAGACCCAGATTTTCATTGAGACCCCTTACAGGAATAATTCGCTTACAAATGATATTTTGAAAAGCTGCTCTCCTTCTACCCTGTTGTGTATTGCTGCAAATATCACAGCTGAAAATGAGCTTATAGCAACAAAACCTGTTGCGCAATGGAAAAAGGGAATCCCCGATTTGCACAAACAGCCCGTGGTTTTCCTTATCGGGTCGCTTTAAATGACAGGAGAGGTGGAAAAAACATCCAGGTTTTTCAGGATTGAGAATTCATGTTCGAAATTAGGGGTAAAGAGGTCTTTTCCCATTCCCGATTCAATTTCATTGATACTCCAGAAACGGGCTTCTTCAATTTCGTCGGTATGGATGTGGTATTGATGGAAATCGAATGTGGCGAACATATAAACCAGTTCAGCTTCCACATCCGATTCCCATTTATATAACCGGAGAAAACGTGCGGCAAATGATTTTAATCCCATTTCCTCGAAGGCTTCTTTTTTTAGTGCCTCTGCAGGTGATTCTCCAAAAGAGATATGTCCTCCCACTGCAGTGTCCCATTTTCCCGGCTGGATAAACTTGGAGCGCGGGCGTTTCTGCAGCAGCAGCTGGCTGTTGTTGTTCAGGATATGCATGTGGACCACCGGGTGCAGCAGACGGCTGCCGTTGTGCACCTCACTGCGCAGGGTATTGCCGGTGATGTTTCCTTCATCATCGACAAGGGGTACCCGTTCCTCAGGCTCCTGAACCATCTCAGTTGGTTTTTGGCACCGGGAAATGCTTGTACACCTCTACTTCCATGATGATGGAAGTAAATCCGGGTGCACCCATGATGCCTATCTGGCCGAAACCAAGTGATGAGTCAAAAATAAGCCGTGCCTTAGAGCCTTTTTTCATATAGGTAAGGGCTTCATGAAGTGCAAGTGTTTGTCCGGCTGAATTAGCAGAGCGGCTCAGCTGGCCGGGATGCTGGACAATTATTTCAAGCGGTTCATAAGGACCGGTACGGCTTACATAGCCGCTGTCGAGGGTCATGGTTTCATGAAAGATCTGCACCCTGTCACCGATTCTGATTGAATCGCCACTTCCTTCCTCCAATGGTATGAAGTATAGCCCGGTGGGTCTTGGGGTTACTCCTGCATAATGGGCACGCATAAATTCGCCCAGCTTTTTCAATTCATTCTGCCTCTGCTTTTCATAACTGTTTTCCTTGCATGAAACAAAGAAAATTCCTGCAGATGCAATCAATAACAATAATATGAAGCGTTTCATCTGGATTATCCTGTTTTTAATTTTCAACCGGAGAGGGTTTAATGTCATATAGCTTTACAACAAAAATCAGTGTCTGGTATGGCGGTATGCCCATATGTCCGCGGCTTCCGTAAGCAAGTTCCGATGGAATAATAAATTCTACCTTGGCATTTTTATTCATGACCTTCATCCCTTCTGTCCAGCCAGGTATCATTTGGTCACCTTCCAGTACGAATTTAAATTTTCCGTCTTCCCTCAATTCCGATGAGTCAAACATCGTACCACCTATAAAATAGCCTGCATAGCCTACGGTGAGTGTATCAAGGGCTTTTGCCTTGGGGCCGGAACCCTGTTCAATCACAACATAATACACACCATTGGCTGTGGTGTCAATATTATGGCCTTTTGCAGCCAGACTGTCGAGAAGTGCATTGCGCAGTGCAATTTCTTCTTCGGCAGTATGGGTTTTTCTTACATCATCTGTTTTCAAGCATGAAGTTGACAATAATGAAAATATACCAATCATTATCAGCAACATAAAAGCATTGTTTTTCATATTTCCCTTCAATTAAATAGTTGTTTCTTTTAATAGATGCCTGTACTCGCGTAAAAGTTGCCTGAACTTATCAACTGCTTCTTCAAGTGATACTTTTATTTCACCGCCTGCTGCATTTCTGTGGCCCCCTCCAGAGAAATGTGTTTTTGAAAATTCATTGGCAGGGAAACTTCCTTTTGAACGGAATGATACCTTTATATATTCTTTCTTTTCAACAAAAAGTGCACAAAAAACAATATTGCCTATAGAAAGCGGGTAGTTTACAAATCCTTCAATGTCACCTGGTTTAAATTTGTATTTTTCAAGCTCTTCAAGTGAAAGCCACATGACTGCCGAACGGTATTCAGGAAACACCTCCATTTTGCAGTTCAGTGTATATCCAAGGAGCTGCATGCGGTGCGCTGAAAAATTATGGTACACGGCAGCATGGATTTTTTCGGTCTTGATGCCAAATTCCATGAGCCTGGCAACTACGCGAAATGTATTGGGCCTTGAAATATTGTGGCTAAAGGAACCTGTATCGGTCATGATCCCTGCAAAAAGTGCTTCTGCTGCATCATGGTTCAGATATTCTTCCATGCCGGTCCTGCTGACAACATCATATACAAGTTCAGCTGTTGAACTGTATTCAGGCTCCGAAATCATATAATCGCAGAAGTCAACCGGATGGGGATGATGGTCGATCAGGATTTTTGTGCCTGTAAAAGCCAGCAGTTTCTTGTGAAGCCTGGCTACCCTTTTGGGTTCATTAAAGTCAACACAGATTAAAATCTGTGCATTTTCAAGGATATTTTTAACCTGGTTTCTTTTTCGTTCGTAAACAAGGATTTCAATGCCGGAGGAGAACCACTTCAGAAATTCGGGATATGCATTGGGTACTGCTATCTTTACATCATGCCCGTAATTCTTCAAAACTTCCCCAAGACCAATGGCAGAGCCAATGGCATCGCCATCAGGATTTTCGTGTGTTACCAGCACAATGTTCCGGTGTTCTGATCGCAGAATATCCGTTAAGGATATAAAAACCTCATCTACAGTATTTTTCAAAACCTATAAAAATTTGAACTGACAAAGATAAGAAATCTGTCAACCGCTCAAAGTTCTATTTACTCAATTTTTGTTAATATTGCAGTACGTTTATCTAATATCAGACAACATGTGGGGTAACCAAACTTTCACGATGATAAAGCCTACGGCTTTCAGTAAAAATTATGCAGGAGCAATAATAAAAATGATTTCAGAGGCTGGTTTCCGGATCAGGGCGATGAAACTGACCCGTCTAACAAAAGAACAGGCAGGTGAGTTTTATGCGATTCACAGGGGGAAGCCGTTTTATGAATCACTTGTTGAATTCATGAGTTCAGGCCCCATTGTAGCCATGATTCTTGAAAAGGAAAATGCAGTTGAAGAATACAGGAATTTCATTGGGGCAACCAATCCTGAAAATGCTGCTGAAGGGACAATCCGCAAACTGTACGGTACAAACCTGCAGCAGAATGCTGTTCATGGTTCCGACAGCGATGACAATGCTGTCATTGAATGTGATTTCTTTTTCTCTAAACTGGAGAGGTTTTAAGGGCGCGAAATTTCAAAAATCATCCGTCATCAGGTTTCAGGTTTTCGATTATTTTGTCAGTAATAGCCAGTATTTCTGATTCTTTGCTACGTGCTGTGTCCAGGAGTATACGGGCCTGTTGTATGATTTCACCTGAATATGCCTTGTCGGGATGGTTAACCGCATTGATCCTGATGTTAAGCAAAGCGCTTTCAACTGCTGCACGTGCAGCGATTGCTCCCACCGCTGCATCGGTGACCAGGGCAGGGTTTCCGTTTGTCACGGCTGCCTTCAGGGTATCGAGGGAGCGGGTCGCCAGTTCCATTACATTTAGCGAAACCTTCATGGCATCGGATGCAGCTGCCTTTACAGAATCGGTGCGAAACTGCTGTTCCTGATCGTCACTGCCCCGAAGGGACAGGGCCCTGTAGAGTTTTTTAAAGGCAGTGGCATCATCATCAACACAACTGAGCAGCAGCCGGTAGTATCCTGTTGCTTTTTCTGCAAGGTCCGACATTTCCTTCCAGCTATCATCCCATCCCGCTTTTTTAACCGAATTATTGGCGACCATGCCCGCAAGAGCTGCGCCCATTGCCCCAATTGCGGCCGATACGGAGCCTCCGCCCGGAGCAAGTGATTCGGTTGAAGCCGCGGCAACAAATTGTGCAATTGATTTATCGACAAGTTTTTCCTCTTCCTGCCGGGCAAGCAGATATTCAATGATTTTCTTTCCGGGGTCGAATGGCTGGAGTTCATCAAGGCCCAGTGACCTGACGGCTATTTTAATGATTTCTTCTTCCGGTATGCCCGATGAGCGTTTCTGTTTATGCAGGAAATATTTCCCGGCATCAACCATTGCCTGCAGTGGTATCAGTCCTACAAGTTCGGAGCCGGTTACCCGCACTCCCCTCTCCCCCGCCTGTTTGACCACCTCTTCAAAAGCCAAATGCACAGGGGTCACCGACAGGTCGGTCAGGTTCATCGATACCTGGGCTATTCCATATTCTTCGATAAACCATCCAAGGGCCCTGGTTTTTTTCAATGGCCCGGGAGTGCGTAAGGGTTTTCCATCATCACCGGTAACAATTTCCCCATTGTCACGGTTCCCTTCCCTTTTAATGCGCCCTGATTCCCTGACGTCAAGCGCGATGTTCTGGGCCAATCGGGTTGAAGTGGTATTCAGGTTGATATTGTATGCCACAAGGAAATTGCGTGCACCAATTGCTGTTGCTCCGGTACGTGCAATCATTGCTGAATGGATATCGGCACAAAAATCGGGTTTCCATGTTGCGGAATGCAACCGTTTCTGAAGCCCTTCATAGCCGCCTGCCCTGCAGGCAGCAAGGCTGCGGCGCTCTTCAGAGAAGGCTGCCGCTTCGTAACAGTACACAGGGATGCCAAGTTCATTGCCTACCCGGCTGGCAAGTGCCCTTGCATATTGCACTGTTTCTTCCATGGTGACATTTGCAACCGGAATCAGCGGACATACATCGGTTGCCCCAAAACGGGGATGTTCACCCAGATGCCTGCGCATATCGATAAGCTGCGCTGCTTTCTGTATTCCCCTGAATGCAGCCTCAACAACAGCTTCGGGAGCTCCTGCAAATGTTATAACCGTGCGGTTGGTTGCCTTTCCTGAGGATACATCAAGAAGCCTTACTCCCGGCACACTTTCAATAACAAATGTGATTTCCCTGATGATTACAGGATTTCTGCCTTCCGAGAAGTTAGGCACACATTCAATAATAGGCTCCATTTACTATTTTCAGATTATTTTCAGAAACATCACGGCGGGTTCAGACAACCTGAATTTCGCCGTTCAGGATTACTGTTTCAACCAGGTTGGTACCAAAAGAGTATGGTAAATATTCTATTCCGGGTATTTCAGCTGTAATAAACACATTGGCCGTTTTTCCACGGGCAATACTTCCAAGCCTGTCGCTTATCCCCATGGCATAGGCAGTATTGAGCGTTGTGGCATTGATTACTTCTGTGGGCAGCATTTTGTAGTTGATGCACCCCAGAGCTGAAATAAAATTCATGTTTCCGCTGGGAGAAGAGGAAGGATTGAATCCCGAAGCCATTGCAACAGGCAGGCCTGCATTGATCATCTCGCGCACTGGTGCACCCTTTACCCCAAGGAAAAAGGATATGCCGGGCAATACGGTAGGCATGGTTTCACTGTTTTTTAATAGCTCTATTTCTTCAATTCCAACCTGTTCAAGGTGGTCGACTGATAATGAGTTATATTTTACCCCTACCTGTACCCCTCCCGAAAGACCAAATTCATTGGCATGCAGTTTCGGGCGCAGGCCATATTTCAATCCGGCATCCAGGATTTTTTCGGTATCTGCAACACTAAAGAATCCGCTGTCACACGATACATCGATAAAATCGGCAAGTTCATCACCTGCCACACGGGGTATCATTTCGTTGACTACCAAATCGACAAATCCTGATACATTCTGCTTATATTCATCGGGCACAACATGTGCCCCAAGAAACGTTGCCCTAACACAAACCGGAGTACTTCTTCTGATTGTCCTGATGATTTTCAGCATCCTGATTTCATCATCAGGAGTCAGTCCATATCCGCTTTTTATTTCAACAGCACCGGTCCCTGTTTTAATGATTTCATCAATCCTGAGCATTGTGCTGTTGTACAATTCTTCATCGGATAACTGTTGCAGAAGTTTGGCTGAATACATTATTCCTGCCTCCCGCCGGCTGATATCACCATTGGTATGCCCCCTGATGCTGTTTACAAATTCGGTTTCCTGGGGTGCAGGAAATAAAAGATGTGTATGTGAATCGCAGTAACTCGGATAAACAAGGCGATTTGAGCAATCAATTTCCACAAGTAAGTCATCATCTTTATATACATCTTTTAATCGCTCCATCGGACCAAAATCCTGTATCAGTTCATCTCTGATGATCAGGAAAGCGTTTTTGATTGTCGAAACTTCCGACATCATGTTGCCTGCCCTGAATGGCACAGGGTTATCTTCCACCTGCACCAGTTCCTTTATATTTTCAAGCAGCAGTTTCATTTATATAGTTGTAATTATGTGTTTTAAATGTACCGGTTTAAACTAAACCGTAACTTTTAATCCATCTGAAGTTACAACTTTGCATTGAATAACAAATTAATCAGAATGTTTTTTTTCCATCCTTCACATAATTCACTGTTAGTTTCTGCGCGGATTATCAGAAATAGCTTAAAAACTTTTAAATTCGGAGCCATTTCAGAATTATTTAAAATAAGCTATAAAACTGACCCGGAATGTTAAAAAAAATACCGCACACTTATGTGATAATTTTCTCCCTGATTATTTTTTGTGCCATTTGTACCTGGTTCATTCCCGGAGGGGAGTTCGAACGGGAGCAGGTTACTGTCAACAACGTTGACAGGGAAGTTATTAAACCCGGCTCATTCCGGTATGTTGAGAGCCAGCCACAGACTTGGCAGATATTTTCGGCCTTTTTTAAGGGATTCGTAAATACTTCGGGCATAATTGCCTTTATTCTGATGATAGGGGGTGCGTTCTGGATTTTGAATGAAAGCAGGTCGATTGATTTCGGAATCCATTCATTCCTGAAATTTTCAGGGAAATGGGAACGTTCGGCACTGCTGCGTAAACTGGGAATCAACAACATCATACTAGTTGGTATCATGTTTATTTTCAGTTTGTTTGGTGCTGTTTTCGGGATGAGTGAAGAGACGATTGCATTTACCGTAATCTTTATCCCGATGGCTGTTTCAATGGGATATGACTCTATTGTAGGTGTCTCATTGTGCTTTGTGGCGGCTGCACTTGGTTTTGCAGGCGCATTCCTGAACCCGTTTACCGTTGGTATTGCCCAGGGGTTATCGGATATTCCGCTGTTTTCAGGGATTGAATACAGGCTGTTTATGTGGGTAGCCATCAATATTACCGGATTTACTTATATCCTGCGATATGCCATGAAGGTTCATAAAAATCCGCGATTGTCTCCTGTTTATGAAGAGGATGATTACTGGCGCAGGCGCAGTACAGGTGATGACATTGCCTTCGATTCAGCAGTTCCCCGCGGGGCCTGGGTTGCATTTATATCATTGTCGGTTATACTTGTGCTTTTTTCGGTATACTATCCAATGAGTACAATCAAAATCGGCAACAGTGAAGCAGTGCTGCCGGCAGTTCCTGCCGCCACATTCCTGTTTATGGTTTCGGGTGTTATTGCCATACGGAAATCATATCAGTATTTAATTTTAAACCTGCTGACCTTTACTGTAGTCTTTCTCATTATCGGTGTAATGGGTTATGGATGGTATGTTATGGAGATTGCCACCCTTTTTCTTGCTCTGGGCATTTTTGCCGGCATTGCTTCAGGAAAATCGGCAAACCAGATTACATATTCATTTATTGACGGGACAAGGGATATCCTTTCTGCTGCCCTTGTAGTAGGGCTTGCAGGAGGCATAGTGGTAGTACTGGAAGAGGGAAAAATTATCGATACAATGCTGTTCTATGTATCGCAGTCGATGGATGATTTGGGAAAAACAGGATCGGTAAGCGTGATGTATGTTATCCAGACTTTCCTGAATATCTTTATCCCTTCCGGTTCAGGGAAGGCAGCACTTACAATGCCGATGATGTCGCAGTTTTCTGACCTGATTGGTATTTCGCGTCAGGCAACGGTTGTTGCCTTTCAACTTGGTGATGGATTTACAAACATGATAACCCCCACTTCAGGAGTATTAATCGGTGTTTTGGGCATTGCCCGCATTCCTTTTGAAAAATGGGTAAAATGGGTGGCACCGCTGGTGCTAATTTTATTTCTGCTTGGCTTCCTGCTGCTTCTGCCAACTGTACATCTTGATTTGAACGGGTTTTAACCTGTAAGATATACAGTCCCTGGCCCTATTCACCAGAAAAGCCTGTCTTGTTGTATGACAGGCTTTTCTGATTTTTATGTCGGCCGGATTATTCGTCTATTGAAATAGCTTCTACCGGACAAACTTCCGCGCATGAACCGCAGTCGGTGCATAAATCAGCGTCTATTGTATAGATATCGCCTTCACTGATTGCGTCAACCGGGCATTCGTCAATACATGTACCACATGCAATGCACTCTTCAGAAATCTTATATGCCATAACTTTGAGCTTTAAGTTTAACTTGAAAAGCACAAAAGTAAGAAGATTAACAAAAAATCAAAAGAACATCGAGGATATATTTCCTTCTGAATGGCCAATAGTTTATAGAAGTTTAATATTCAGTACGGTTTATTAAAAAAAAAATGTTAAATGGATGGATCGGTGTTAAATTACTACTTTTGAATTACTAAAATTGAATTTATGGATAATGCAGTTTATGCTTTGCTACTCACTGTTTTTGCAGGTTTGTCAACAGGTATTGGCAGTGCGATAGCATTCTTTGCCCGCTCAACAAATACGAAACTGCTTACGGTTTCACTTGGTTTTTCAGCAGGGGTGATGATTTATATTGCCTTTGTTGAAATTTTTGCAGAAGCAAAAAACACTTTTATCCATGCATTCGGCGAATTCGACGGGACCTTATACACAATAGCATCATTTTTTGGTGGGATATTGCTCATCGCCTTAATCGATAAGTTTATTCCATCGTATGAGAACCCCCATGAAGTGCGAACGGTTGAGGACATGAACAAGTCGGGAACCCTTATCCGCGACAGGAAGCTTTACAGGATGGGCATACTGACAGCGTTGGCTGTTGCAATCCATAATTTTCCCGAAGGAATAGCAACGTTTGTGGCAGCACTGCACGACCCTGCGGTAGGTATTGCAATTGCGATTGCCGTTGCCATTCATAACATCCCTGAAGGTATTGCCGTTTCAGTGCCCATTTACTATGCTACCGGCAGTCGCAGGAAAGCCTTCCTTTATTCCTTTTTATCGGGCCTGGCCGAGCCTGTTGGTGCCCTTCTTGCCTATTTTTTGCTGTTACCCTTCCTGACAACAGAGAATTCAGGAATTATAATGGGGACGACAATGGCTGCCGTAGCGGGTATCATGGTTTTCATATCACTCGATGAATTGCTGCCGTCGGCCGAGGAATACGGAGAACATCACTGGGGAATTTACGGATTGATTGCCGGCATGGTTATGATGGCTGTCAGCCTGCTGCTGATGATTTAAGACTGCCCCTGCCCGGCATGAAGCTTTTTGTAATACCTGCACACACCGTTCAGGCCACACTTCCCGCATTTCGGTTTTCGGGCAACACATACATATCTGCCGTGAAGTATAAGCCAGTGATGTGCCTTTGGGATGAGTGATTCGGGAATATATTTCATCAGCTGCATTTCAGTAGCAAAGGGTGTTTTTGCATTTACCGTCAGTCCGATACGCCCCGATACCCTGAAAACGTGTGTATCAACAGCAAGGGTCGGTTTGTTGTAGATAACCGATGCAATAACGTTGGCAGTTTTTCGTCCCACTCCCGGCAATTTCTGAAGGTCATTGACATCATGCGGGACTTCTCCTCCAAAAATTTCCACCAGCATTCTTGCCATACCCACCAGGTGCTTCGATTTATTGTTGGGGTACGAGCAGCTTTTAATATAGTCATAAATCTCCGGAGGTTCAGCTTCAGCCATTTTCTGTGGCGTTGGAAACCGTTGCAGCAAGGCAGGGGTAATCTGGTTCACCCTCTTGTCGGTGCACTGTGCCGATAATATAACAGCCACTATCAGGTGAAAAGGATTTTGGTATTCAAGTTCAGTTTCAGCGACAGGCATTGCCTCCGCAAAATAGGCAAGCACCTGTTGAAACAATTCCCTTTTTCTCATTCATTCTACTTTTCCCCAAAATAAATGATTTTTTTTCTACAATGAAAAGATGATGAGAATACCCGGCGGGAATTCTTACATTTCATCATTGACAGCATGTATTTATAAATCCACTGTGATTTCCTGCCATTAATCATCGGGCAGGGTCTGTCGCTGTGGGATCAGCTTCGCACTTCAATGAAACCTGCTGAAGCATGGATTTTATGATGACCGTCCCTTTAATTTGCTATTTTTGCCGAAAGATAATTTTTCATGAAACCATACATCCAGGCAGAAAATCTTTCGAAACGGTGGGGAGAGCTGATGCTTTTCCGGAATATATCATTTACTGTATCAGAAGGCCAGAAGGTTGCACTTGTTGCAAGAAACGGGACAGGTAAATCGACGCTTTTGAATATTCTTGCAGGTATAGATACACCTGACGAGGGCATAGTTACATTGACGAATGGTATTACCATCGGGTATTTTGAACAGATTCCCTGCTTTGAACCGGAGCATACCGTAATAGAAGAAGTATTTAATACCGACAATGAAAAACTCCGCACTGTAAAGGAATTTGAACTTGCAGTAGCACATAACGACCAGCAGCGTATTGCAGAGATTTCTGAGGTAATGGATAAACTGAATGCATGGGATGCGGAAGTTGAAGTGAAGCAGGTGCTTTCAAAACTTAAAATCGACAATCTTGAGCAAAAGGTTAAGCACCTTTCAGGTGGCCAGCAAAAGCGTCTCGCACTGGCGAAGGTCCTTGTTCAGAATCCCGATTTTCTGATTCTTGATGAGCCAACCAATCATCTTGACCTGGAGATGATTGAATGGCTTGAGGTTTACCTGGGCAAAACAAGGTCAACCTTGCTGATGGTTACCCATGATCGTTATTTTCTCGACAGGGTATGTGATGAAATCATTGAGATGGAAGACAACCAGATTTACCGTTACCAGGGCAACTATACCTATTTCCTGCAAAAAAGAAGTGAGCGTATTGAGATGCAGCAGGCATCGGTAGCAAAGGCAAAGAACCTGTTGCGGACAGAACTTGAATGGATGCGCCGGATGCCAAAGGCCCGCAGCCATAAAGCAAAATACCGGGTCGATTCATTTTATGAAACACAGGAAAAAGCAGGTAAAAAGATTATTGAAGACAAAATAGAGCTTAATATCACCTCGGCCCGGTTGGGAAAGAAGATAGTTGAACTGGAAGGCGTTTCGAAATCTTACCCTGGGGTTAAACTCATTGAAAATTTCTCCTATAAGTTTTCACGGTTTGAAAAGGCAGGGATTATCGGGAAGAACGGTACGGGAAAAACAACTTTTTTAAAGCTGGTCACAGGCGATCTGCAGCCCGACAGCGGAGTAATTGAAACAGGACAGACCATCAGGTTTGGGTTTTACAGGCAGGACGGAATCAGCTTTGATCCACAGGAACGTGTAATTGATGCTGTAAATAAAATTGCTGAGGTTGCAATATTTGATGATGGTTCACGGATGACAAGCTCCCAGTTGCTCACCCGGTTTTTATTTCCCCCCGAAACCCAGTATAATTACATAGGGAAACTGAGTGGCGGTGAGCAGCGGCGGCTGTACCTCTGTACGGTGCTTATGCAGAACCCCAATTTTCTCCTGATGGATGAGCCTACCAATGACCTTGACATCCATACACTGAACGTTTTGGAAGACTACCTGAAGGCTTTTGCCGGATGTGTGCTTATTGTTTCACATGACAGGTTCTTCATGGACAAAATAGTTGACCACCTGTTTGTGTTTGAAGGAGAAGGTGTAGTAAATGATTTTCCCGGCAATTATTCAATATATCGTGAACAGGAGGAGAAACAAAGGAAACCTGATCAGGACAGGAAGCCGGCAGAGAAGGTTAAGCCCGAAAACCAGACTCCTGCTGAAAAAAGTTTAAAACGGAAGATGTCATACAAGGAAAAGCGGGAGCTGGAAGCACTGGAGGCTGAAATTATTCAACTCGGGAACCAGAGAGAACAGTTGGAGGACCAACTGAACTCGGGTACCCTGAATCATGAGGAGCTTTTCCGTTTATCGGAAGAGCTTGCTCAGGTCAAGCTGCTTGTAGACGAGAAAGAACTGCGCTGGCTTGAATTAAGCGAACTTGAATAAGAAGATTAGATGTCTTCAAATTCACCTACACTGAAATCATTTTCATCAATACCACTTGTCAGTTCCGGTTCAATAGAATCAATAGCTGTGTTTTCGGGCTGATGCTCACGGATATAACCGAGTATTTCTTCAAATGTTTCAGAAAACTTCTGGAAGTCTTCGGGGTATAAAAAGAGCTTGTGCTTTTCATACTTGAAGTTGCCATTATCAGCAAACTTCTTTTTACTTTCAGTAATTGTCAGGTAATACTCGTTGTTGCGGGTGCTTTTAACATCGAAAAAATAGGTTCTTTTTCCGGCCCTGATGATTTTTGAATAGATTTCTGCAACCTTCCTCTCTTCACTGTAATCAATACTTTCCATGCAATTTGGTTTTTTAGAATATTGGATAGGTTTCAAAAATAAAAAAATAATTATTAAACAATCATGATTTGCTGTTAAACTTTTTCTGCTTTTCAGGCATCAGCCAGTTTACCTTCAGCGGCAAGAAAGGTATTATGCAGCAGTGCCACACGTGTCATAGGTCCTACCCCACCCGGGACCGGGGTTATGTATGAACATTTAGGTGCAGCTTCATCAAACAGCACATCTCCCCTCAGACGGAATCCTGATTTGGCAGTATCCGATTTTACACGGGTAGTTCCTACATCAATAACAACTGCACCTTCCTTTACCATACTTCCCTTAATAAAGCCGGGTACCCCCATTGCGGCTATGAGGATATCGGCGCTGCGGCACAATTCCTCAAGATTACCGGTACGGCTGTGGGCAACTGTAACAGTGGCATTGTTTGCTTTTTGCGATAGCAGGATGCTCAGCGGACGGCCTACAATGTTGCTTCTGCCTACAATGACACAGTTTTTTCCGCTTGTTTCAATCTTGTATCGTTTCAGCAGTTCCACAATACCAAATGGGGTTGCCGAGACAAATGAAGGCAGTCCGATAACCATCCTTCCAACATTCACCGGATGAAACCCATCGACATCCTTGGCGGGATTGATTGCTTCAATGACTTTTTGTTCCGAAATATGACGGGGCAATGGGAGCTGCACAATAAAGCCGTCGAGTTCGTCGTCTTCATTCAGTTCATTCACTTTGGCAAGAAGGGCTTCTTCTGTCACATCATCCTCAAACCTGAACAGTGAAGATTTAAAACCTACCTCTTCACAGTCTTTGATTTTATATGAAACATAAGTTTCGCTTCCCCCGTCATGACCCACCAGGATAGCGGCAAGATGAGGTGCCCTCCCGAGTTTTGGTTTTAATGCTGTTACCCTGGCAGCAATCTCCTGTTTAATATCAGATGCAATTTTTTTGCCGTCGATCAGTATCATATAATAATATTCAGGTTATAAGGTTTTGTAACTATTCATTTTAACAGCTCTGTATTTTCAGGCTAATATCAGAATTTTCCCCCTGGTTGCTTCATGCTGCCCATCATGCGCTGCAGGTTTTTCCCCTGCGAGACCATGCGCATCATTTTACGGGTTTCGGTGAATTGCTTCAGAAGCCTGTTCACTTCCTGTATATTGGTGCCTGAGCCTTCGGCAATCCTTTTGCGCCTGCTTCCGCTGATAATGGCAGGGTCTTCGCGCTCGGCATGTGTCATTGAATAGATGATGGCTTCAATGTGTTTGAATGCATCGTCATCCAAATCCATATTTTTCATGGCCTTGCCCATACCTGGTATCATTGAGACAACATCCTTCAAATCGCCCATTTTCTTGATTTGATGGATTTGTTTCAGAAAGTCATTAAAATTGAAGGTGTTCTTAGCCAGCTTCTTCTGAAGTCTTCTGGCTTCCTCTTCATCGTATTGTTCCTGTGCCTTTTCAACAAGCGAAACGATGTCACCCATGCCAAGGATACGGTCAGCCATTCGGGTGGGATAGAAAACATCGATGGCATCGAGTTTTTCACCTGTACCAACAAATTTTATAGGCTTCGTGACAACCCTCCTGATGGAAAGAGCTGCTCCCCCCCGTGTATCACCATCGAGTTTTGTGAGAACCACCCCGTCAAAATCAAGCACATCGTTAAATTCCTTTGCGGTATTGACAGCATCCTGTCCAGTCATTGAATCTACTACAAACAGGATCTCATTAGGGCTGACAGCTTTTTTAACAGATGAAATCTCTTTCATCATCTGCTCATCGATGGCCAGACGACCGGCTGTATCGATAATAACCACATCATAACCTTTTCTTTTTGCCTCCTTAATGGCTGACTGGGCAATATCCACAGGATTCATGTTTCCTTCTTCCGTATAAACCGGAACCCCAATCTGCTCACCCAATACTTTCAGCTGTTCAATAGCTGCCGGCCGGTAAACGTCGCCTGCAACCAGTAATGGATGCCTTCCCCGCTTGCGTTTGAGCATATTGGCAAGTTTTCCTGAAAAAGTGGTTTTACCCGATCCCTGTAACCCTGCCATGAGAATAACAGAGGGAGAACCACTTAAGTCGATGCCTGCCGACTGTCCGCCCATCAGTTCCACCAGTTCATCCTTGACAATTTTCACCATCAGTTCACCCGGCTTGATGGCCGTAAGCACATTTTGTCCCAGTGCTTTTTCCTTTACTTCATCGGTAAAGGTTTTGGCTATCTTGAAATTGACATCGGCATCGAGCAAAGCACGCCTGATTTCCTTCAGGGTTTCTGCTACGTTGATTTCAGTGATTTTCCCTTGTCCTTTCAGAAGCTTAAATGACCGTTCAAGCCTGTCTGATAAATTTTCAAACATCATGTATTTATACTGTATTTTGCATTCAGCCCCAAAAATACAAGGAAATTGTGAAAGGGCAAAAAGAAATAATTGCAGCAGGCTCCCACCTGCAATTATTCCTGAGTGCAGAAATATAACCTGTTACCCAGGTTTGCCAAAATGATGAATGCATTGCCCGGGCAGTTACAGCCAGCGGTAACCATATCTTTTTTTACCTTTGTTTTTAAATAATCATTGGTTAAATGGATCAAAAAATAACAGCAATTATTGCCGGTCTTCTGGGAATCAGGGAAAAACAGGTGGAGAACACCCTTGAATTACTCAGCAACGGTGCAACTGTACCTTTTATATCACGCTACAGAAAAGAATTGACAGGAAGTCTCGATGAAGTGCAGGTCCTGCAGGTAAAAGAGCAGAGTGAAAGATTATTTGAGCTGGAGAAAAGAAAACTCACCATTCTTAAGACCATTGAAGAGCAGGAAAAACTAACACCTGAGCTTAAGGAGAGAATAGAAAACAGTTACGATGCCGTTGAACTGGAGGACATTTACCTGCCCTACAAACCAAAGAAAAGGACGCGTGCCACTGTTGCACGTGAACGGGGACTGGAGCCTCTTGCGAGAATCATCATGAAGCAGATTGAAAAGTTTCCCGGGCATAAAGCAAAGGATTTTGTGAATGATGAAGTTGAAAATGCGGAGAATGCGCTGGCCGGTGCCCGGGATATTATCGCAGAATGGATTTCAGAAAATGAAAAAGCACGGAACATTGTGCGGCGTGAATTTGAAAAGGAAGCATACATCACTTCAAAAGTCATAAAAGGGAAAGAAGACGAGGCGGCCAAATACCGCGATTATTTCGATTGGAACGAATTGCTGAAAAAATGTCCCAGCCACAGGCTTCTTGCAATGAGGCGGGGAGAAAAGGAAGGATTTCTTCGTATATCAGTAAAACCCGATGAAGAAAAACCCCTGAACCATCTGGCCCGGTATTTTATAAAAGGAAACAATGATTCGTCGGTGCAGGTGGAACTTGCGCTGAAAGATAGTTACAAGCGGCTTATAGAACCTTCTATTGAAACTGAATTTGCGGCACTCTCAAAAGAAAAAGCCGATGCTGATGCCATCAATGTTTTTGTGGCCAATCTCCGGCAGTTGCTGCTTGCCCCCCCACTGGGACAGAAAAGAATACTTGCAATTGATCCCGGTTACCGTACCGGATGCAAGGTAGTATGCCTTGATGAACAGGGTAATCTTTTGCACAATGAAACCATATATCCGCATAAGCCCCAGGACGATAAAAAGATGGCAGCAAAAAAACTCACATCCATGGTGGGTGCCTACCAGGTTGAGGCCATTGCCATAGGAAACGGGACTGCCGGACGGGAAACAGAGGATTTTATCAAAAGGCTGCGATTTGATCGTGATTTGAAGGTATTTGTGGTGAATGAAGACGGGGCATCGGTTTATTCGGCATCATCAGTTGCCCGGCAGGAGTTTCCCCAATATGATGTTACCGTAAGGGGCGCTGTATCAATCGGACGACGGCTCATGGATCCTCTTGCTGAACTTGTGAAGATTGATCCGAAAAGTATTGGTGTGGGGCAATACCAGCATGATGTGGACCAAAAGAAACTTAGGAGCAGTCTTGATTCGGTGGTTGAACTGAGCGTCAACTCCGTAGGTGTCAATCTGAATACAGCCAGCATGCACCTGCTCACTTATGTATCGGGGCTCGGTCCGCAGCTGGCACAGAACATAGTGGATTACCGTAAAGAAAACGGGTTGTTTAATTCAAGGGCAGAACTTAAAAAAGTTCCCCGGCTGGGGCCCAGGGCTTATGAACAGTCGGCAGGCTTTTTAAGAATCCCCGATGGCAAAAATCCTCTTGACAATTCGGCTGTTCATCCCGAATCTTATCATATTGTGGAGAAAATGGCCTCTGATCTGGGTTGTGGAGTCGATACCCTGATATTAAATGAATCCCTCGTTGAAAAGATTGATTTGCAAAAGTACGTTGATTCGGGTGCTGGGCTCCCTACCCTTCAGGATATAAAAGCTGAGTTGTTAAAACCGGGCCGCGACCCCCGGAAGGCTGTCAGGGTTTTTGAATTTGCAGAGGGAATATTTTCAATTGACGACCTCAAAGAAGGCATGATTCTCCCTGGTATTGTTAATAACATCACCAATTTCGGGGCATTTGTAGATGTAGGGGTTAAACAATCGGGGCTGATTCATGTTTCGGAGATGGCTGAACGGTTTATCTCTGATCCCAATGAAATTGTGAAGTTGCACCAGCACATCAAAGTAAGGGTGAAAGAGGTTGATGTTGAACGAAAAAGAATTCAGCTGTCATTAAAAGGAGTGGAACAGGATTAGTAATTATTTCCTGAGATGGATGACCCTGATGATATCATTTTCCGCATTTATCCCGGATTCATTCCGGGGATAAATGAAACCGAAGGTTATACGATAATTACAAAAAAAGAAAATGCCTTACATCTGGCGGGTTACCTGGGCCTGTTATATGTTCCTGAAGCACACATGTCAGGCAATGTGTGTATGGCCGGCAGCCATGAGGTAAGAGCGGAATTCAGGCAAACCTTCAATGCACTTCACCTGAGGGATTATCTGTATGCCCTGGCACATACTCCGGGGAGCACGTGTTGTTTCAGAAGTCACAGAAGTGTCAGATTTTCTGCAATCAGACTCCCTGAAAAGGCTGAGGATTTCTGGCATGTAGTTCAGCATGGCACCAGGCTAATCAGTATGCATATGCATGGCCCCGGCTGCCTGCCAGACTCAACAGCCCCGTTTTATAGCAACGGGAATCAAACGGTGCATTTGTCAGGCATTCATTATGACCTGAATAAGGGAAGAATCTGGCTCAACGGGTTGCACTATTTTTCAGGGATACTTCCCGAAATCTGGGAATATAGAACAGGCTTGATTGCTCCGGTGCAGCACTGGCTCAGGAGCCGTCTTCAGGATACGCTTAAAGCGGCAGATGTAACCCAATTTCAGAAGGTAGTTGCAGTTGTGGACACAACAATAAAAACCGGCACATACACCGGTATGCTTCTGAAATGAAGTGCAATTTGAAATCGTGGCTTCATTTTTCTTAATAATTGTTAAAACTACAAAAACACCACCTGCACTTAAGTTTTCTATCGCTGAACAAACAGGGGAAAATCAAGTTTATATATTATATATTGGCAGGTTTATCAGAATAGGACTTTCATGTATTTTTCAATGCTGAGTTAAGGGGATAATACATGATAATAATTTGAATTTTTTGAAGGTAACTGCTTAGTAAAATAAGATGTGAGACTTAATCAAGATTAATTTGCAGATTAAATATTAATATTTTTGCTGCAATAACAATTACTTAGGAATGAAAAGAAACGATCAATCCATCCGGATTCTTTTTACAGGGGGCTTTTCATCTGACCTGGACGAGGCTTTGCAGGAAATAACGAATGGCGGGATTGATTTTACATATAAAACAGCTAAAAATGAACCTGATTTTAAAAAGTTAATCAGATGTTTTAAACCCGATCTTATCATTTCAGAATATCTGTCAGAGCCACATGATGGTTTGAAAGCTTTGGAGATAGCCAAATCAGGAAATAAAAATCTGCCCTTTATATTTCTTATCACACCTGTTAAGGATGGTGAAGCACAAGGTTTAAAAAATGCCGGTGCTGATGCATGTGTCCTTAAAAGCAATCTGCCCCAGTTGCCGGTGGCAATAAAGACCTCCGTGGGAATTACCGTCGATGGTGCAGAACAGGTTGAAAAAGAAGATCTGATGGGTGAAAGTGAGGAAATGTACATTCAGCTGATGGAAAATTCAGCCAATGCAATTTTCCTGATGAAGGACGGAAAGCTTAAATTCATCAATCATGAGTTTGAAAAAATGTTTGGCTACACTTTTCAGGAAGCTGTTCAGGAAGGTTTCGACATTCTGAAAATTGTAGCTTCTGAAAGCAGGGAATATGTTGAAAACAAGATCAGGGAGATGTTGTCGGGTGAAGGTAAAACCTACAGGTTTGAATTCACTACCCGGACAAAAAGAAATGAATTAAAAGAAGTTGAGATATCCATCTCACACATTAAATTTCAGGAAAAACTTATTACACAGGGAATCATACGTGACATTACGGCGAAAAAGATAACTGAAGAACAGCTTAAGGAAAGTGAAAAGAAATTCAGAACCCTTTTCCAAAATCATTCAGCAGTTAAACTGATAATTGATCCCGAAACAGGGCATATTCTGGAAGCCAATGATGCAGCTGCCAGGTTTTATGGACTACCTGTAAATATACTTCAGAATATGAATATGTCTGAAATTCTCATGATTAATCCTGAAGACTTCAGGAAAAACCTGAGAATGGCAGGTATTCAAAACAATGTCTTTTCCGAATATACACATTATAAATCTGATGGCCGTCCTGTAGACGTGGAGGTTTTCAGCAGTAATATCAGCCTGGGCGGTAAGAATCTTGTCCATTCAATAATACATGACATTTCAGAGAAGAAAAAAACAGAACAGAACCTTTTACTTCTGAAAAGGGCAGTAGAACAGAATCCGATTGCCATTGTGATTACCGATCCTGGTGGTAAAATCGAATACATAAATCCGGCATTTACAAATATGACTGGTTATGAACTGGAAGAAGTGGAAGGAAAAACACTTTCGGTGCTCAAATCGGGCCTGCAGTCGGAAGATTTCTACAGGAATCTTTGGAATACCATTTCAAGTGGCAGGGATTGGTCGGCTGAATACAGGAACAGGAAAAAGAACGGAGAGGTATACTGGCAGGAAACTGTTATCTCCCCTATTCTGAATGACAAGAATGTCATTACGCATTTTGTGGCTGTGATGGAAGATATTGCCGGGAAAAAGAAACTGATTGAAGATTTGATGCTTTCAAAAGAAAAGGCAGAAGAAAGTGATCGGCTTAAATCGGCCTTCCTCGCTAATATGAGCCATGAAATCAGGACCCCGATGAATGGCATTATCGGATTTACAAATCTATTAAAGGAACAAAAACTGACCGGAGAGGAAAGAAGCAAGTATATCGATATTATTAAAAAGAGCAGTGAGCGCATGCTCAGTACAATCAATGACCTGATAGAAATCTCCAAAATTGAATCAGGTGCAATGGATTTTGAAATTTCGGAAGTGAATATCAATGAACTTATGGAATTTCTAAAACATTTCTTCATTCCTGAAGCCGAAACCAAAGGGCTTGAAATGTATTTTCATCCATCGCTTCCCTACGAAATAGCGCGTATTGAGACTGATTACGACAAACTAAACAGCATACTTACGAACCTGGTTAAAAATGCAATCAAGTACACATCTGCTGGAAGAATAGATTTTGGGTACAGGATGAACCGCAACCAGATTGAATTTTTCGTGAAAGATACCGGTATCGGTATAGAAAAAAACAGGCAGCAAATCATATTCGACAGGTTTGTGCAGGCTGATTTGAGCCTTTCACGGCCATACGAAGGTGCAGGGCTGGGATTATCGATTGCGAAAGGTTATACCCGGATACTGGGCGGAGATATCTGGGTTGAGTCAGAGCTTCATAAAGGCAGCAAGTTTTATGTGACAATCCCTATTAAGAATAAACTTGTTCCAGTAGTAAAATCAGCTGTGGCGGAAACAGTACAAGAGGAAAAAAACATTCTCAAGAACCTCACAGTACTGGTGGCTGAAGACGATGCCATTGGCAAACTCTACCTTTCGGAACTGCTTAAGGATACCTGTAAAAAGGTTGTATTTGCGTCAAATGGTGTTGAAGCCCTTAAAGTTTTTTCTGAAACGCCCGAAACAGATGTTGTGCTCATGGACATAAAGATGCCCGGACTTAACGGTTACCAGACCGCTCAGAAGATGAAGGAAACAAACAAGGAAGTTGTAATTATTGCCCAAACAGCCTATGCATTATCGGGTGACAAGGAAAAAGCACTGGCAAGCGGATGTGATGCATATCTTTCAAAACCATTTACAAAAGATCAATTACTGCAGGTAATAGAAAACATTTTTGTTAAACGTTCCGGTTAACAGACCAAAAATTAATTTCCGTTAACGTTAACGTTCATTATAATTTATTAGTTTTGTGCCACATTACATCTAAATCAAATTTTTATGATTCTTGGTTTATTAAAAGAGCATGGCACAGAGACCCGCGTGGCAATGCTTCCGGAGATTGTAAAGAACCTGGTTGATCTTAAGGTTAGCGTTATGGTGGAACAATCGGCCGGGGAAAAGGCATTTGCCCCTGACTCAGCCTATTCAGAGGCTGGTGCTTCCATTGTCTCCCGCAACGAAATCTTTGACAAGGCTGAAGTACTGCTTCAGATTCAGCCTCCCGGCGAGGCTGAATTAAATCGTATCAGGGATACCCAGGTATGGATAAGTGCTTTCAATCCGCTTTGGGAAAAAGAACTTGTCAAATCATTTTTGAGCAAAAAGACAACAACTTTCAGCCTTGACTCCATTCCCCGCACAACCCGTGCACAGGCGATGGATATCCTCTCATCAATGGCCACAGTTGCCGGTTATAAGGCTGTACTTGAGGCTGCTTTAAGGTTACCTACATTTTTCCCGATGTTCATGACCGCAGCAGGAACAATTAAACCGGCAAATGTCCTCATACTTGGTGCCGGAGTTGCCGGACTGCAGGCTGTGGCTACTGCAAGAAGGCTTGGTGCCCAGGTGTATGTCTTTGATGTTCGTTCGGCAGTGAAGGAAGAGGTTAAAAGCCTTGGAGGGAAATTTGTCGAAGTTGAAGGTGCCAAAGAAGATGCTGCCGCAGGGGGTTATGCTGTTGAGCAGACTGAAGAATATAAGAGAAAACAGCAGGAAGCCATCGACAGTCAGGCAGTTAAATCGGATGTAATTATCGGCACGGCTCAGATTCCGGGCAGGCCTGCCCCGCGTCTTGTATCACGTGAGACTGTAGAGAAGATGAAAAAAGGTGCTGTCATCATCGATCTGGCAGCGTCTTCGGGTGGGAATTGTGAACTTACGCAAAATGACACGACCATCGTCCATCAGGGGGTGACAATCATTGGCCAGTCGAATTACCCTGCGCTGACCCCGCTTGATGCCAGCCGGATGTTTGGTAAAAATGTGCTGAATTTTATGAAACTTATCATCAGCCAGGACGGTAACCTGCACCTGAATTTTGAAGATGATATTGTGAGGGGAACCTGCATCACCCATCAGGGAGAAGTTTATAATGAACGGGTTAAATCAGTAATTGAATTATAATACATACAGGATATGGAACAACTTTTACAGTTTTTCTTCGAATATAAGGAAGAAATTTTCATCATTGCTCTTTCCATTTTCCTTGGAATAGAAGTGATTTCCAATGTCCCTGCCGTGCTGCATACTCCCCTGATGTCGGGTGCAAATGCCATTAGCGGGGTTATCATCATTGGCGGAATTATTCTTGTTGGTCATGCTGATCTGTCATCATTGTCATTAGATCTCATACTTGGAATACTGGCGCTCATGTTTGGTACACTAAACGTAGTTGGAGGATTTGCAGTAACCGACAGAATGCTGGAAATGTTTAAAAAGAAAAAAAGCCGGAAATCATGAACAAAGTACTTGGAATAATCAACGGAACCGAATATACTACAGGCGACACCATTCTTGAATTAAGTTATCTGGTGGCTGCACTTTTATTTGTTGTAGGACTTAAAATGCTTTCTCATCCTGAATCGGCCCGCAGGGGTAATCTTTGGGCATTTGCAGGTATGGCACTGGCAATGGTAACCACATTGCTGCTGCACAGAAACGAAGAAGGAAGGGGAATTTCTCTTGCGAACATATGGATCATCCTTGCAGCCATAGGTATTGGTGCTGCCATTGGCATGATCATCGCCCGCAAGGTGAAGATGACAGCTATGCCACAGCTTGTTTCATTTTACAATGCAACAGGAGGTGCAGCTTCTGCACTTGTTGCACTTCTCGAATATCCCAATGCCATTGCCGGCAACACCGGCTCCATCCTTGTGACTGTGCTCGGGCTTGTAATTGGCGCAATTGCTTTTAGCGGAAGTATGGTGGCATACGGGAAACTGGATGGGAAAGTGGGTGATATCATGAAACCCTTTATGACATATCTGAACCTTGCATTGCTCGTGTTTACTGTTTTACTGGCAGCATTTATAGTGGCCTCCCCTAATCCGCCTGCAGAAATGACATGGGCTATCTACCTGCTCCTGGCACTCTCGCTCGTCTATGGGGTAATGTTCGTCATGCCCATTGGCGGTGCTGACATGCCTGTTGTGATTTCCCTTTTAAATTCATTAACCGGTATTGCAGCTGCCATGGCAGGGTTTATCTATAACAACCAGGCAATGATTCTTGGTGGTATCCTTGTTGGCGCGGCAGGCATGATTTTAACGCTTCTGATGTGTAAGGCAATGAACCGTTCGCTGATAAACGTTATCATCGGTGCATTCGGAGGGGGCGTTTCTTCAGCCGACCGTGAACAGGGGATTATAAAGGAAATCACACTGAGTGATGCTTCTGTATTGTTGAGCTATTCACAAAAAGTTGTGATTATTCCCGGATATGGCCTTGCAGTGGCTCAGGCACAGCATATTGCCCAGGAGCTTGACGAACTGCTGGAAAATAAGGGTGTTGATGTGAGGTATGCCATTCATCCGGTAGCTGGACGTATGCCGGGCCATATGAATGTTTTGCTGGCAGAAGCTGATGTACCATATGAAAAACTTGTGGAAATGGATGACATCAATCCGGATATGCCCAATGTGGATGTTGCCATTGTAATAGGTGCCAACGATGTTGTTAATCCTGCTGCATATACTGATCCGGGAAGTCCTATTTACGGAATGCCAATCATAAATGCCCATCATTCCAAGAATATCATCATTATGAAAAGAGGTATGGGCAAAGGTTATGCAGGTATTGAAAATGAGCTGTTCTTCAATGAAAAAACAAGAATGCTTTTTGGTGATGCAAAAAGTTCGATTCAGAAGCTGGTTACAGAAATTAAAAACATGTAAACATATCAGTCCATTTACTGGGAAACCTTTAACATGCCATCCTTAGCCGGGATGGCATGTTCATTTTATATCGTCAGCCGATGTCGGTTGACAGCACATGTCAGTTTAAATTGCAAGAGAACAGGTTATTTCAATGAAAATTTTTATAAATTGAAGGTTGATTGAATAGAAATAATACTACTACCTGTAAGTTCTGTTAATCTTTTGTAAAAAACCGTACAGACATTCCAGAGGATATAACATCCATTTATTGAATTTTTTATCTGAACCTTTCAATTCTGGAAGTTGTTACCCTTTTTCATCATGATTGATTGAACCCACAATTCGCAGAAATTAAAACTAAGGCCCCTTTTTTAGTTGATTGATACTAATTGATTTAGTATATAATTGCTTTTTGAAGTATTTGTCTTTTTTAATGTTAACTCTAAAATTCATTGTTATGAAAAAATTTTCCTTTGTTTTATTATTTGCACTGGCTGGCGCAATAGGATATGCGCAGCAGCCGGTTGTGAATACCTTGTGGGAACATTCTATGGCCGGTTCGGCTGACTGGAGCACCGGAGTGCCTGTTGGGGGTGAAGTACCTGCATGGATGGGCGATCTCACTGAACGTGGAATGGCTCATCATGAGGGCAATCTGTATGTAGTTTCCAGACGAAATACCCCGCATGTCATAAGGGTGCTGGATGCCCAGACGGGAATGCCTGTCGATTCAATTATCATTGATGCCGAAGTGGTCGATGCAGGTACATTTCCTGTAAATGATATTGCAATAACAGATTCTGGTCATATTCTCTTATCAAACCAGACATCTGATACAGCTACTGAACCCTTCAGGATTTATCTGCTGGAAGATGACGGAATGGGAAATCATTCATTCACCGTACTTATAGAATGGAGTGATACCCTGGATACAGTCAATGGTGTTCAGCAGACTTCCCATGCACTGGGCGATGATTTCACTGTTTTTGGTGATGTTGGCAATGGTGGGAATGGGTATATACTTGTTGCCGATGCCAACGCAAATGCACAGGAGCAGGTGGTATTCCGCTGGAATTTCGAAAACGGTCAGGCTGATTCAATTCCCCAGCGAATTGTTCTTCAGGAAGTATATCCCTCGTTTGGGAATGATACCATACCAAACGATACTATTCCATTTGATACTGTGCCTGAAACTACTGTCCCAAATGATACATTGCCTAATGATACTGTAGCTTATGTCAGTCTGGGAATGTCTCCCACTCTGCATGCAGTTGATGAAAATCATTTCTGGGCTGATGGATACAATACATTTCCTGCCCTGTACAACATGCAGGGAGAACTTGTCCATTCCTTCACGGGCGATGTACAGCCCCATACTACTGAAGTTTCAGGAGTACTGCCCTTTACTTTCAATGAGGAAGATTATTTACTTGTTCCCGCATCGAATCATCTGGCTGAGAATAATGATGCGGCATCTGCATTCCAGCTCTTCAGGATACCCCAATCAGGTGCAGCCCAGGCTGAATCGGTGGCAGTCTTCCCCGACAGGGGCCTCGGTACGAATATGAACAATACCTATGCAGTTTCAATGGATGTAGATGTTCAGGATGACAGGGCGCTGATGTTTGTATTGGTTCCCAACAACGGTATTGCTGCATTTGTCCTGACACTCGATGATGATACTACCATCATAGCTGAAGGCACATGGAATATTAGTACCCCCGATTTCAACACCCTGGATCAGCTTGACAGTATAGTTGAAGTTAACGGGCTGACAATTTATGCAACCAATGAGTCGATGATTCAGATTGCTGAAGATGCACAGAATTTTGAAGGAACCGACTATACGCATGGCTTGTGGCTTGAGGGTGAAGCAGGATTTACAGTGGAAGGGACTCCGGAAAGTAACGTCCTGGCGTTTGAAGTGGAAAGCAATACAAGAATTGTTATCACTGCAAGGTCAGCAAGTGAAGCCGACAGTGAACTTTTATTGACAGCAGGTGAGGCAGATTCACTGCTCGTTGCATTACCGCTGGCAGGGTCAGAGGTTTCCAGTGTTGAATATGTGTATACCGATGCTCCGACAACTGTTTATCTGCACACTTCCGGCAGTGGAATAGTTATTTACAACATACTTCTTCAGACTATCCCCACCAGCGTGAACCCAATTGCAGAAAAAGCAGAAATTTCGGTTTATCCTAACCCAGCTACCGACAGGGTGTTTGTAAATATCCAAAAACCTACCCGGGTGGCTATTTATAACCTGGCCGGCAGTCTCGTGAAATCAAGGCTGATAGAATCAAAAAATGATTATATTGAAGTGAATGATCTGCAACGGGGAATCTATGTGATAAAATCCCAGTTCAGTAATGATTTCTCACAAAAACTGATCGTCAGATAGCAGTTTAAATATATGCTTTAATCAAAAGAACCGTTCAGAATGACTGAACGGTTCTTTTTTTTTGCAGTAGTTTTCTTTATTGTAAACTCAATTTTTTCAAATTGTATAAGTTGATCTGTTTTATTCTATTCATATGATTAGAAACCAAATTTTGCAGGTAACCAAAGGCTTATCTGCGGGAAGTAGGTAACCAGAAGTAACACAACCACCATGGCTATAAACATCGGAACAAGAGGTTTTACAACCTTGTCGATGCTCAGTCCTGCCACACTGCAGCCTATAAAGAGCACTGAACCGACCGGTGGCGTGCAAAGGCCTACGCTCAGGTTAAGAACCATGATGATTCCAAAATGTATCGGATCGACTCCCATTGCTGTTACTATGGGCAGGAAGATTGGTGTAAATATAAGGACTGCCGGTGTCATGTCCATAAATACCCCTACTACGAGTAAAATCAGGTTTATCATCAACAGAATGATAAATGGATTATTCGAGACAGAAAGCAATCCTTCACTTACATTTTGAGGAATATTTTCATAAGCCATAATCCAGGAAAGCCCGATTGAAGTTGCAACCAGCAGCATTACGATACCTGTTGTTTTCACTGAGCGAAGGATGATAACCGGCAAATCTTTCACCTTGACTTCTCTATAGATAAATGCAAGTATCAAAGAATAAAGTACAGCAATGGCCGATGCTTCAGTTGCAGTAAAAAATCCTGCCACAATACCGCCGATAACAATGACAAGCATCAGGAGGCTTGGAATGGCATCAAGGAATTTTTTTGTACCCTCGATGGCCTTCTTTTTGTTTCTGATGGTTTTTAAAACGAGCCATAATATAATTGCCACCACAACCAGAACAAGAAGAATGCTGTTAACAGTGGGAGAAAAATTTTGTCGGGAATACTCAATGCCCTGATATGCCAGAACAGCTGCGACCGCAATCAGGCTCACGGTTCCCAATGTACGAAAAGCTGCACCTGTTCCTTTTAGCCGGTATACCACCATAGTAACAGCGGTTATCATGATTCCCAGTCCGGTAAGAATTCCTGGCAGATAGCCTGCAAGAAACAAGGCAGTTATTGAAACTCCACCGCTTGCAAGAGAATAAACAATGAGAATATTGCTGGGAGGAATCGACAACCCGGTGGTTGCAGAGGTGATATTGACTGCAGCGCTAAAATTCCCGGGGTAGCCTTCCTTTTTCATCTCCGGAGACATGATACTGCCAATTGCTGAGGCTGAAGCTGCAGCAGAACCTGATATAGCGCCAAAAAGCATATTGGCAACGACGTTCACCATGGCGACACCCCCTGGTATACCTCCAACAAGCACCCTGGCGAAATCAATCAGCCTGATGGCTATACCGCCACTGTTCATTAAATTTCCTGCAAGAATAAAAAACGGAATGGCTAACAGGGCAAAACTGTTCAGGCCGGTTGCCATCCTGTGTGAAAAAGTAGTCAGGGCCGGCAGAAAATCGATACTCACAAGCATAGTCAGGATGCCCGAAATGCCAATACTGAATGCAATAGGAACACCAATTACAAGTAAAATAACAAAACTGACTACAAGGACAATCATTTCAAAAAATTCCATAACCCTAATTTTTCCGGTTTTCTTTAATCATTTTAACTATGTTGTCGATATCGAAGTACGTGATAAGGAGTCCGCTTATCGGAAGAACCAGATAAACAATTCCCAGAGGCAAGCCTAATGCCGATGACTTGACTGACAGCAAGAAGCGCGTATAAGCCAGCCAGGCTCCACCGATCATAAGAACAAAAACCGAAAAAATGATGATGCACACACTTATTATTATTTCGAGCTTAAGTTTCCTTTTTGGTGAACTGCGCTGTAACAGCAGGTCGATTGCAAGATGTTCACGGTGAGCCGCCACGTATGCAGCGCCAAGAACACCAACCCATATGAGCAGGTACCCGGCAAGCTCATCAGTGAAATTACTGGGTGAATTTAAAACATACCTGCTGAAAACCTGCCATAACACATCCAGTACAAGGATGCTCATAATAAACACCAGAAACCACTCCAGTGATTTTTCAATTGTTTTACGTATCATTTTACCTGTATTAATCAATTGCCTGAATTCGCTTGATGTATGAATAAATCACGGGATTATCCCTGTAACTTTCAAGAAATGGCTGGACCTTCTCAATAAATGGTGCCTTATCGGGGTAGTTGATGATAACTCCTGCCTTTTGTACCTCTTCAAGTGATTTGGCTTCCGATTCGGCCCACAATTTCCTTTGAAGTATTGCTGATTCATCGGCTGCCTGCTGAATCCACTCACGTTCCTGTTCAGAAAGTTTTTTCCATACAACCTCACTGATTACAAGAACATCAGGAATGGTTGTATGCTCATCAAGCGAATAATACTTGCACACTTCATAGTGACGGGATGTATAGAGGCTCGGGGGGTTATTTTCAGCACCATCTACAACTCCGCTCTGCAGTGCAGTGTATAGTTCTCCCCAGGAGATAGGAGTTGCCGAGCCGCCAAGGGCGCGTATCATGCCTACAGCGGTTACGCTGGCCATCACCCTTATTTTCATACCAGCAAGGTCATTGGGATGTTCAATAGGTTTATTCTTTGTATAAAAGCTGCGCGAACCTGCATCATAGAATGTAAGTCCCCTGATTCTTTTGGGGGTGGAACTCAGAAGCAGCTCATCACCAATTTCACCATCAAATACTTTAAAGGCATGTTCTTTTGATTCAAAGATATAAGGTAAGCCAAGGACTTTATAGTCTTCGACAAAACTCTCCATTACTGCTGCTGACACTTTGGTAATTGCCAGGCTGCCAATCTGAACCAGTTCCACACACTGCTGTTCGGAACCCAGCTGTTCCGACGGATAAACCTTTACATTAAGCTTGCCACCTGAAAGCTCCCTTACACGTTGTCCCATAAACTCCATCGCCTGGTGGACAGGATGGTCGGTGGGAAGTCCGTGAGCCAGTTTCAATTCTTTCTCATCCAGGGGACCTATACATGAAACAAGGAATATTACAATGAACAGACAGCTGGTTTTTTGAATTATTTTGAAAATCATCAGGTTGATATTAATTTCTTTTGTACTTCTTAATAATGCCAAGCACTTCTTCACACTTTGCCGTAATGTAGGAATAATTTTTATTTGCAAGCATTTCACCGGGAAATAACTTTGACCCCATTCCTACACAAAATACACCGGCCTCAAACCATGCCTTCAGGTTTTCTTCTGATGGTGATACTCCACCTGTGGGCATCAGGCTGGCCCAAGGCATTGGCCCTCTTACTGCCTTAACGAACCCGGGTCCTCCAACCTCTGCTCCCGGGAATAATTTGACAACCTCTGCTCCCAGTTCATGTGCCTTCCCTATTTCGGTAACAGTGCCGCACCCTGGACTCCATGGAATCTTTCTTTTATTGCATATCCTGGCAGTTGCTTCATCAATCAGGGGTGATACAATGAAATTGGCACCAAGGGCAATATACATGGCTGCAGTGGCTTCGTCTACCACTGAACCTGTGCCCAGTATCATGTCAGGACAATTTTCAATTGTCCATCTGTTAAGTTCAGCAAAAACAAGTGTTGCAAAATCACCCCTGTTGGTAAACTCAAATACCCGGACACCACCCTCATAGCATGCTTTTACAACCTCTTTGCAAACTGCTGCATCGGGATGATAAAAAACGGGAATCATTCCGGTTTCCTTCATTTTCAGAACTACTTCAATCCGCGTAAATCGGGCCATAGCTGATTATCCTTAAAGATTAATAATTAACTTCAATATGGTTGTCATTACCTGGCAACTCTTCCCGATGCATCCCCTTCCATCAGTTTTTCGACCTCCTCTACACTCACCAGGTTAAAATCACCATAGATGGTATGCTTAAGGCATGATGCTGCCACTGCAAAGTTCAATGCCTTTTGATCATCATTTTCGAAGGTAAGAAGCCCGTAAATCAATCCGGCCATAAATGAATCGCCTCCTCCTACCCTGTCTACTATATGTGTTATCTGGTAGGTTGGTGCCTCATACAGGTTGTGCCCGTCCCAGAGTACCCCCGACCATGTATTGTGGTTGGCACTGACTGATCCCCTTAAAGTAGTAATAACTTTCTTGCAAAGCGGAAACCTTTCCATAATCTGCCGTGAAACCGATTCATATGCAGCCGCTTCCACGTTCCCTGAGGTGACATCGATGCCCTCAGGCTTAATCCCCAGTACCTTTTCTGCATCTTCTTCATTCCCCAGAATGATATCGGTTCCAGCCACAAGTTCAGTCATCACTTCTCCGGCTGTTTTACCATATTTCCATAAATTCTTCCTGTAATTCAAATCACATGAAACAATGATTCCCCTTTCGTTGGCTTCTCTGATAGCTTCCAGGCAAACATCCGCAGCATTCTGTGAAATGGCAGGGGTGATACCTGTCCAGTGAAACCAGGCAGCATCTTCAAAAACCTTTTCCCAGTTAATCATTCCCTTTTCAATTTCAGCAACTGATGAATTTGCCCGGTCATAGATAACCTTGCTGCCCCTGCTGACAGCTCCGGTTTCAAGGAAATAGATTCCCAGGCGCTTCCCACCCCTGATGATGTTGCTCGTTCCTACGCCATATCTGCGAACTTCCATCAGGCAGGCTTGTCCCAGATCGTTGTCGGGAAGCCGGGTGACAAATTCCACAGGTACACCAAAATTTGCAAGTGATACGGCTACATTGGCCTCTCCGCCGCCAAAAGTGGCAGTAAACTCCCTGGCTTGTGCGAAACGCAGGTTATCGGGAGTAGCCAGTCTCAACATGATTTCTCCAAAAGTCACTACTTTATTCTTCATATTACTTATTCTGTCGGTTTTTGATTGTTTCAAGTGAAATAAGTCAAGTTGTTCAATCCAGGTTGTTTTGATGTGGCTATACGCTCCGGCTACTGTATTTATTTACAATTAAGGGCTTATTCCCCAAAACTGAACCAGTTTTTTGCATTATAAAAGCAGATATTTTCAACCATCTCTCCCAGCAATTCCATGTCATGCGGCAATTCACCATTTTCAACGTCTCTGCCAATCAGGTTGCAAAGTGTTCGCCTGAAATATTCATGACGAGGATAGGAAAGGAAGCTTCTTGAATCAGTAAGCATGCCTACAAAACGGCTCAGCAATCCAAGATTGGAAAGTGCATTGATTTGTTTTTCCATTCCATCTTTCTGATCAAGGAACCACCACCCCGAACCAAACTGTATTTTTCCGGGGACAGAGCCATCCTGGAAATTACCTGCCATGGTTGCTATCAATTCGTTGTCGCGGGGGTTCAGGTTATAAAGAATAGTTTTTGCCAGCCTGTTGTCCTTGTCAAGGCGATCCAGCAATCTGGAAAGCGGGCGGGCAATTTCAAAATCACCAATGGAATCAAAACCAGTATCAGGGCCAAGGCTGCTGAACATCCGGGTATTGTTATTCCTCAGTGCACCCAGGTGAAACTGCTGTGCCCATCCCCTGGAATGATCCATTAACCCAAATTCATAAAGCATGCACGATTTGAATTTCATGATTTCAATTCCCGTTAAATCATTCCCTCCCCTGATCTTCTCAAATATATCCCTTACTTCTTTTTCTGAATATTCAACTGCAATTGCTGTTTCCAGTCCATGATCGGATAACCTGCATCCGTTTTCGTGAAAAAAGGAATGGCGCTTGTCAATGGCTTCCATAAAATTTAAAAAAGTATGGACCTCCATATCTGCAACTTCTGCAAGTTTATCAGCATATGCATTAAAAGAAGCAACATCATCAACAGCCATGGCCTTGTCAGGCCGCCATGCCGGCAGTACGTTGACTTCAAATCCATCCTCCTTAATCTTCCTGTGATGTTCAAGCGAATCCAATGGATCATCGGTTGTACAAATTGTATGGACATTCGCCATCCTGATAATATTCCTTACAGAATATTCAGGAGTCTGAAGCTTTGCGTTGCACTCCTCCCAAATGTTGCGTGCGGTTTTAGGACTTAATATGGATTCAACACCAAAGAACCTTTCAAGCTCCAGGTGCGTCCAATGGAATAATGGATTGCGCAAGGTGTATGGAACCGTTTCTGCCCATTTTTCAAACTTTTCCCAATCTGGTGCATTACCCGTGCAGTATCTTTCATCCACACCATTTGCACGCATTGCCCTCCATTTGTAATGGTCTCCTTTTAGCCAGATGTCAGTCATGTTTTCAAACTGTCTGTCATCGGCAATATCTTTTGGTGGTACATGACAATGATAATCAAAGATGGGCATTTTTGCCGCATGCTGATGATATAACTCCTGTGCCGTTTCACTTTGCAGCAGAAAGTCCTTGTCCATGAATGTTTTCATTGTTGCAAAAATTTCAGTTTAATAAAAAATCGTGATTTTACCTGATATCATCAGGCAACCTTTATATATTACAATTCAAACAGCCTTTTTAAGTGCCTGTCGTAAATATTCTCTTCCACACAAGCACCAATGACGGAGGCATATTTTTCAAGCAATTTGATATAAGTAAGCCCCATCTCGGCGGCTACCTTATACCCTACATGAATCAATTGCCTGAAATCGGGATTGTACTCAGGATGACCAGGAATATGCCTTAATGTATTCGCAAATTTTTCTCCTGTCCACCCCTCTACCTCATCGGCTGACGGCAGCCGCGAATCATCTATGCTGATGACATCGGCATAGGGGGCGCAAAGCTCATCTTTCCGCTCAAGTGCCTTCCTGTATATTTCCTTTGCAGCCACCAGCCCTTCAACTCCTGATACAGCCAAACCTATCACCTCTTCAAGCCAGGTTGTCCCCGCTGTTTTTACATGTATCCCTACATTGTACCTGCTGATGATGTCTGCAATAACCGGGTATATACTGAATTTATCAGAACCCGAGTGAACACTCAGTTTTAATTCAGCTGGAAGGCCGAAAGACTTTACAGCATGATTGATTACAAGGACATCCTGTTCAAATTCCAGGGCAAACTGATTTACATCGCCTTCATAGTCAACCCCTTTGTTAAATCTGCCTGTAAACTTCGGAGCAATTGTCTGCACAGGGATTTTCTCGTTTGAAATCATTTTCAGAATGAATAACATATCCACAGGTGTCTGAGGAATATCCACTTCATCCATAGAAATCTCAGTAATGAAATTTCCCTGGCCTTTCACCGATTCAATGTGCCTGTATATTTTTCCTGCTTCCTTTACTGCAGCCAGATAGCTGCCTGCAGCTTTTTCAAGAACTTCAAAATTCACTGCCACAGGTTCAGGAATCCCATCCACAACTACTTTATCGCCCATAGGGATGCATGATTCCATAAAAGCGGCTACATCACCCGGAGAGGCTTCTTTTCCAATACATGATGCAACATCAATTGTGAAAAAATCGGCATGATCAATAAAACGATCAACATTTTCCAGATTGATGTGGTCGGCATCAACAAAGTATGGCTTGTCCCATTGAAGTGCCTTCACTGCGGTATCAGCTTCAGTCCTGGTGCCTGCAGGTTCTGAATGAACGATGTTGTGCTCCCTGTTCGATTTGTTCCATACAGGGGTTACGTCAACACCTGCGTCGACTGCTTTTTTTAGAGCTCTGAGTTGTGCTTCGCCCTGATGGTTGAAGCGGTCGCCGATTCCGAAACTGTATTTCCCCAAGTTCATGCCAGTAGTTTTATATATTCTGTATTTTCAATCTCCGTGTACGAACACGAAAATATGGATATATTTTTAACTGGCAAAGAAAAAACAGATGTTATACAATACCAGGGCAAAGAAGTTTGCCACCTGGAATCAAATCAGGAAAGTGTACTTCTTTACCATTTTCATTGTTGCCGTAACTTAATGCATTACGATTATGTCCTTCTTTTTCAGAAAATCTATCTGGTGCTGTGGTATTTTGTTATCCATCAGGTTCAGATACTCGAGATGTTTCAGTTCAAACAGGGGCGATATATCATCAATTTGATTACCTGACAAATCTATCACCCGCAGTCTCGATAAATTGCTCAACGCATCGATATACCCGATTTCATTGTTGGCAAGATAAAGTTCTTCAAGGCGGTACAGGTTCCACAAATCCGACAGATCTGAGATCTCGTTGTTGGACAGATCAAGTACAATAAGATGTTTGCATTGTTCAACTCCAAAAAGTGATGTAATGCCCGCAAACTCCATTTCAAATTCTTCCAGATCACGAAGGGCCCAGGTGGGAAAATATACTTCAAGGGTTCCGTATTCACGGAGTTTAACTGCATTATAAAAGGATTTCTCAATTTCTTCCTGCTCATAATCTGCATCATCTTCATCTCCTTCCTCATGGTAGGTTTGATAAATCTCATTTTCCTGTTCATCCCACATATACTCAGGATGATAATCAATATCCTCATCCAAAGGTTGAACATTTATTTTGTCAATATCATCAATCAGGGTTATATGGGCAAATTTCCCCAGATTATCAAAATCTCTTTCCTGGTAAAGCCTGTTGATTTGCTGTCTGAAGTAATCACCTTTATCAGGATGATAAAGCATGATTAAACGGGAAAAACATTTTGCATCCTTTTCTTCGTCAATTAATATATACTTTGATATTTTATTAGCAATGTTCCTTATCTCAGAATAATTTTTGTTCTTATATAAGTCAATCAGCTTTCCGGTTATCCTGTTCAGATTTTTATCGGAATATGCTTCTATCAATACCTGATATAAATCGTTCATCTTGTTCTCTTTTATTCAGTGTTTAAACGGCCGGAGTCATTTATTTTTTATACAGAAAGTATTTTTTTCAAAAAAATAATGGTTCTCAGTCCTAATTTGCCATCATTTACAACGTATTTTTTCAGGCAAAGACAATATGTAGATAATTTCCGGAGATCTAACCCGCCGGGGAATGATATTGTTTTTCTTCTTCTGTGTGAAATATCTTGCACATGATTGGGGAAATACTTCACAAACACCTCATATCATCTGCCCCGAAAAGATACGCACGTACGGCCTTATATAAAAATAAACCTTCAGAACCTGAGGAAACTAGATATACATTCAGAAATCGTTGTATCACTTAAATAACTTCGGCACAATTTTGTATAGTTATCAGTGCAAATACAAATGTTATCACTAAAACAGACAGATTATGGCGAACAAATTAAATGATTTGAAGGATCTTTTGCAGTATGAGTTAAAAGATTTATACAGTGCAGAAAATCAGCTCTCCAAAGCACTTCCCAAAATGGCAAAATCAGCCAAAAATGAAAAGCTGCGGACTGCCTTCGAACATCATCTCGAAGAAACAAAGAATCAGATTAAACGACTTGAGCAGGTATCAAAGGATATCAAGGTTGATATCAAGGGTGAAGACTGCGAAGCAATGAAAGGCCTTGTAAAGGAAGGTGAAGAAATGATGAAGGAAGATGCAAAGGATGCGGTTCATGATGCAGGACTGATTGCATCAGCACAACGTGTCGAGCATTATGAGATTGCAGGTTATGGTACAGTTGTTCGTTACCTGGAAATGCTTAACATGAAGGATGCGGCGAAGCTGATGGAAGAAACCCTGAAGGAAGAAAAGGAAACCGACAAGAAACTTACGAAGCTTGCTGAAGAAATCAATGCTGAAGCAATGTCGTAATTGGTTACAATGAGAACTAAGTAAATACATAGCAAAACAAAAAGATCAGCCGGATGATTACATCATCAGATTAAAAGGCACAGACATACACATAGATGAATTCCCAAGAAGTCCCCTCAGAAATTCTCACTCATTCCAATCCAATTGGAAATTCATTCTTCTCGCAAAATACTGTGTCATATTAGTCTATAAGGCTGGTCTTTTTTATTTTTCTTTTTATCACTTTAAGATATTCTTTAACCCCTCCCCTATTTTATTAATCGATTTCTGCAGTTCTTCCTTCGATGATTTTTTAACTTCCTCTACAATATACTTTCTTGTATCTTCCAGATTAATATTCACATCGGGTTTATTGACAGGCCCGTTTAAAACAACTCCTGCAGGTATGTTCTGTATACGCTCCTGGCCCGGGAGGACATTGATTATTTTTTGAATATCGGGCCCAAAAGCATCTCTTTCCACATTGAAATCCATTCTCATGTTCAGAATATTATCAATACCCAGGCTTCCTGCTACTGTAGTCTGCTGCCCGGCAATCCTTGTTTTGAAGGGATTTAATGAAACTGCACCGTTTTTAATTTCAATCTGTGCACTGAAATCATCTACTTTTATATCCTTAAGCCTTTCCGCCCTGAGTATACCCTTCAGCTGACTCAATACAGGTGAATCAGTGATTTGAACTCCTTCAGTTTTTACCTGGCCCACACCGTTTATAGTTGGAGGAATCAGGTTGAACAGGCTGTCGAGTTGTCCTTTCATTTTCAGATCAGAACTCAACTTACCCTGGCTTTGCCCTGCAATGGGAAAAATCTTTCTTAACCCCGATATAGTATTAAAAGCCTGTGGAATGTCAACCTGCCTGATGTTGAACCCGAAATCAAACAAAGGCTGATTGGCGGGGGTATTCTGGTACGACCCGGTCATGCCGACCTCTCCGCCCAGGGTTTCCATATTCAGGTTATCAAGTACAAGCCGTTGATCCCGCATGGTGATCAACCCTCTGACATTGGATATGGGAACATTCTCAAAGATAACCTTTTGGATATTTGAATTGAAAGTAAAATTTACATTTTCAGGTACATCAAATGCAACCGCTTCATCTGTTGTCTGAACCGGCTCACTCTCACGGGCTGAAAGACGCATCAGCTGGTTCATGTTTACAACCGGAGAGTTAAGTTGCATATTCCCGGCAAGCACACCATCCTTTAAAACATAGTTCAGGTAATTGGTTACTTTTCCTGAAAGCCTGAAATCGCTTTGCCCTACTATCAGGTTTAACCCGTTGAGTGTTACAGCCTGCGGACTGAACTGGAGTTGTCCTGCAGGAATCTGCACCTGTTGTGTCAGGGCAGCTGATTCAAAAACAAATCCACTCAGAACAATTGTACCATCCGAATGAATGTTGCTGTAATCCTCTTTTTCAACTGAAGAATACTGCCCTCGCACAGCAAGGTCTGCATCGATAGTCCCCGACATATTCACTGAATCGAGAGGAAGTGCATCCTTAAGTTCACTCAGGTTTACTTTTCCCTTAAATGCCCCGTCAAAATAAGGGTCTGAAACCAGGTTCTGCAATCTCAGTGTCAAATCAACCGGGCTATTTTTTACCTCGGCATGTGCTCTCCTGATGTCAACCCGGGTGGAGTCAAGTATCCCCTGAGGTTTTACCACTGAAATATCGGCCGAGATATTCCTTATATCTTCAGGCAGTCCTGTATAATGGAGCCTGCCATCGGCAACATCCATCTTCAGGTTGAAGGCAGGATAGTCTTCTCCATAGTAAAGGCCTTTTACAGATCCAGCGATGGATGCCGTTCCGCTGGTTTGGAATCCTTCAAGATATTTTTCATAATCAGGAGGTATAAGTGCAAGAAAGTTATCGAATCCCGACTGTTTGGTCCTTAACTGAAGATCAAAATACATTGTATCGGTAGGCATCTGTATAAGGCCTGTCAATTCAAGTGGAAGCCGGTTGACAAGAAGTTCGTTATCGCTGATGGTAATATCCATCACATTATAATCAACCAACAGGGTTGTACGTGTCTCAAGCGTAACATTCGAAATATAATTAACACCTTCATAGCCCAGGGTGAACCTGTCTACTTTTCCCTGAGCATCAAGTTGTGCGGCTGTGCCGTACATCTGCCCCGACAGTGATAAATCAATGCCACGCATGTTCAACAGCATATCTGCTTCCCTGTCTTCATAAATGAACCCTGCCTGAATGATTTCAATTCGCTCAAGTTTTAAATCAACTCCTTCGCTTTCTTCTTCCTCTGCCTGAGTGCCGCTTTCTTTTGCGATATCCCAGTTAACATTACCGGTTTTACCAACAACAAGCTTTAATTGTGGCCTGTCGAGAATAATTTCTTCTATTCCCATGGTCTCTGAGCGGATAAGCTGAGCCAGTGATAATTTTGTGCGGATTGAAGGTGCAGCAAGCAGGGTATCGCTTCTGAATTCATCGATACCTGTTATAGAAATATGGGTCAGTTCAACAGTCACATTAGGGAAATTGCGCAGTAAAGAAAGCTTCAGATCTGCAAATTCTACCTGTGCATTGACGTTGCGGTTGATTGTTGTTTTTGTTTTATCTATCAGCGTCTGCTTGAAGAACAAAGGCAAAACTGCCAGAGTTACAATGATAAACAAAATGACAATGCCTGTAATCAGTAATATCTTTTTCATTTTATCTCACTTTATAATGCATATATCAATTGTAGAGCCAAAATCATTTGGTTCATCAAATTTAGGCAAAAGAGTCAAGGTGACTCCGAAATAATTGTTAAAGAATGAAGCTATAACATGATTAAATAGTTTAGGGTAATGCATTTTAATACTGACAAAAGGTCATGTCCCCATAAGCATGCGCCTGAGCATCTGCAGTGAAGTTTGTCCTGCACGTAAAATATTGCGCTCACGGTTGTCACCAAAAACAAACTTTTCAGTTATTGTCAGCTTTTCTCCTGCCAGGGCTATCCATACCGTTCCAACAGGTTTCTCATCACTTCCCCCACCGGGGCCTGCAATGCCTGAAGTTGCAATTGCGTAGTCGGTTTTAAGAAGCTGTTTTGCGCCTTCTGCCATTTGTCTCACCACCTGTTCACTAACGGCACCGTATTGATTTATGTCCTCTTCCGTAACTTTTAATAGCTGCTGTTTGATTTCGTTGCTGTAGGAGGTGATGCTGCCTTTGAACCATGCCGAACATCCCGGTACGGATGTTATCATGTGTGCAATATACCCGCCTGTACAACTCTCAGCCAGTGACAGGGTTTTGTTTTTCTCAAGAAGCATTTGCCCTGTTACTGCCGCAAGTGTATCGTTTTCATAACCGAAGAGAAACTCAGGAATTATCGATTTCAGTTTTTCTATCTCGGTATCGACCTGGAGTTTCAGAAACTCATATTTTTCTCCAGTGCCTGATAATCTGAGCCGCACCGACATTGGCCCCGGAAGATATGCAAGGCGGGTACTGGCAGGAAGTGCTTTTTCCCATTCTTCAATATGTGTGGCCAGGGCTGATTCAGGTAACCCCTGTGTCTGGACTGTACGGTGATATATGGCCCTGGTCTTCCTGATTTTCCTGACCCTTGGAAGGATTTCATTCTCCACAAGGTATTTCATTTCAAACGGGACACCCGGAACTGCAGCATAAATGACATTATTCTTTTCAAACCAAAGCCCCGGGGCAGTACCTGTTTTGTTAGGCAGCACAGTGCAACTGGCAGGAACCAGTGCCTGGTCCCGGTTGAGCCTGTTGAAATGATAGTTGCGCAGCAGGAAAAGCTGCTGTATATGTTTAAAGGTGGGCTCATGAAAAACGAGATGGGTCCCGAAATAATCACATAGTGCATTTTTTGTAATGTCATCACTTGTAGGGCCCAGTCCGCCGGTCAAAATGACAAGTCCGGCATGTACCGACGCAGCATCCAATGCCTCAGTTATCTGCTTTGCATCATCATGGACCGATGTCATCCGGTAGATTTCAATACCTGCCAGATTGCACTGTTCTGCAATCCATGCCGAGTTGGTATCTGTTATTTGTCCTATCAGGATTTCATCACCTATGGTTATTATTTCAGCTTTCATTTATCTATGCTTGTTGATACCCAGGGTACTGATACATCACATCTGATGTTTTACTGTATCACGGCCTGAACTGGTTTAAATGTTTTAACCGTTGCAATATAGGCGGATGGGAATAATTGAAGAAAACATATAACGGATGCGGAGTCAGGTTGCTCAGGTTCCTTTGTGTGAGTTTTTTAAGCGCTACAGCAAGTGCGTCAGGCTTAAAGTGAATGGCAGCAAAGGCATCTGCCTGGTATTCATTTTTTCGTGACAGCTTGTTTATGAATATTCCAAGCAGAAAAGATACGGGTGAATATAAAAGGGCAAATGCAACCAGACCGATATGGAAATTGGGGTCTTCAACTCCGAGTGCCAGACTGAAAACCTGATGTTTAACAAATAATGAAAAAAGGAACAACACAAATCCTGTCTGCAGCAGCGAAATCACTAATCCCTGGATAACATGGTTTTTTTTGTAGTGGCCGATTTCATGTGCAAGTACAGCTACAATTTCATCTTTTCCCATTTCATCGATAAGTGTATCATACAGCACAATCCGCTTTTTTCTTCCGAAACCTGTAAAATAGGCATTGGCCTTTGATGAGCGCTTTGAACCATTGATTACATATATATTATTGAGCCTGAATCCAACCTTGTCGGCAAACTTCTGGATAGCTTCACGAAGTTCCCCCTCCTCAAGCAATGTTTGCCTGTTGAAGAGCGGAACTATCAGGTTTGAATAGAACATGGTCATGAATATGCTGAACAATGCAACTGCTATCCAGGCATAAATCCAGAACATTCCCTGTGTGTGCTGGTAGATGAAAACGATTAGGGTCAGCAGGCTGCCGCCAATTAACGCCCCAAGCAGCAACCCTTTTAACTGGTCCATTATAAAAGTCCTGGGAGTGGTTTTATTAAAGCCATATTTCTCTTCAATAACAAATGTTTCGTATAAAGAAAAAGGAACCTGCAGGAGCGTGGAAATAAACATGATGATTCCGAAAAAAAGCAAAGCCGCCATGATTTGATTGTCAGTGACCTGCCACACAAGGCTATCGACATATGCGAAACCATATAAAATAATCATCGCCAGTATGACAATAAAACTGAACGTGCCGGTTATCATCCCAAACCGGTGGTTTTCTCTCTGATATGATTGCTGGCGTGCATATTTTTCTTCATCATAAATGCCGTCCAGTTCAGCGGGAAGCTCTTTCCCCATCCTGCCTATGTTCAGAAATTCAAGTATGTTTTCAAATAAAAAATCAAGAACAAGAATAATGATAATTGCATAAAATATAACCTGATGCATCTGAAACACATTTTCGATAATGTGCAAATATACGTTTAATTCAAATTTTATAAAGTTCCACCGGAATCAAAAAAAGGAAAACCCGGAAAATGTAATTAACCGGGTCCCAATTTCTGTTCATGGCGTACAGGTAGTGCCCTGGTTAAGCATCTTACCTTCGGGGAAACTCTTTGTATTTGAAAAGAGTTATAAAATATTATCTTCGACCAGCCGTTCAACAATCTCGCGGCTGAAATCGCCTGAAAACCGCTCCAGATTTTCGGGATTGTATGTCTGGCTTTGTGCTGACCAAATCAATTCTTCTGTTTGTGCATCATACAGGTTTGTTTCTATATAATATACCTTGTCTTCGGAATAATAACCCGGAGAATACAGCCGGGGCGACCAATGGCTGTAATACCCCCAGAAATTGCCGTAATACCTGAAGGCAGGGTATGGTGCATATGTTGTTGAACCGGGAACATACCTGGTTTCTGTATCACTATCAATTAATGAAACTGTGAGAATGGCATCAATTCCGTCATCCTTGATGGTATTCAGGATCTTTTGCTTCTGGTTCTCATCATCTATAAACCTGGGGGGAAGCAAATCAATACTTGTCGATGATTCAAGTCCCTTCTCCTGCAAAACCGAACCGAGATGCTCTTCAATTGTGGATTTGGCCCCTACATTTGAGGTAAGTGCTGCAACCAGCACATGACTGAATTCCTTTTCAACATTTTCTTTCTCCCAGGTTCCGGTAATGGTAGTGGAAGATGTCCTGCATGAAAATGCGAAAAACATTATTAATACTCCTATCCAAATTATGCCTGAAAACTTTTTCATTTCTTATATCTTTTGTATTTCGCGGTAAAACGTAATTGACCATATCTGTGCCAAAACATGTAATTTCCTGTTCATCATTTTGTGCAATCTTTAATATTTTCACTTATGTTTAGATTTTCAGAATGTTGCGGGTTAATGTCAAGAACCACAAGACTAAAAGTTGAGTATGAACTGATGTGGATTTTCTCCACAGTGAGGTGCGGTTATGATTCTGATATTTCCTTATATTTAAACTTTTAACTGAAAGCTTCAATTATAAAAAGGTTTTATATGAAAATGTTGTTTATCCTTTTGTTTGTGTTCTTTTCCTTTACAATGTGCGGACAGGAACAAAAACCTGAATTCGAATCACCGGTACACCTGCTTGTTTTCTCCAAAACAGCAGGATTCAGGCACGAATCTCTTTCATCGGGTATTAAAATGCTTTATGATTTGAGTGCGTCACAGAACTGGGTTGTTACAGCTACCGAAGATGCTGGGTTATTTAATGATAAGTTTCTTCAGGAAATCGATGTTGTAGTATTTATGAATCCATCAGGCAGTGTCTTTGATGTCAGCCAGCAATCGGCATTCGAAGCTTTTATGAAAGCCGGCCGGGGAATGGTTGGTATTCATTCAGCAGCCGATTTCGAATATGAATGGCCTTTCTATGGTAACCTTATTGGAGCATATTTCAAAACACACCCGCCGGCTCAGGAAGGTACTGTTCTTTTTGAGGACCATAACCATCCAGCCATGAAACCTTTCAGGGGTATGAAATCTTATACCACTTTTGATGAATGGTACACTTTCAGATCCAATCCCCGTGGAAAGGTAAATGTACTTGCAACACTTGATGAATCAAGTATCAGGAAAGCAGATAATGATGACTGGAAGATGGGTGATCATCCCATCATCTGGTATCAGGAAAATGATGGCATGCGTACTTTCTATACAGGTTTTGGACACCCACATGAAGCTTTTCAGGATGAAAAGATAATTGAACATATCAAAAATGCAGTCAACTGGGCTGCGCAAAGAATTAATTAGGCATATAGTTATCAATTGTATTCGGGGTTATTGCTATCTGCTCCCGGATGTTTGTAAAAGGTCGGGCTTATAACATTTTCACAGGATGCAGCCTTACTTAATCTTCTTAAACAAAAACACCGGCTACGTCCATCAGTAACCGGTGTATTGGGGAAAACGAAATTTTTTGGGTACTTTTTAAAGAATCTTAAATCCAAGGGTAAGCATGAAAGTCTGGTTCCTGCCATCTATTCCGGCCACAGGCTGTTCGTAGAGTTTGGCTGCTCCATGCTCCATGCGTGCATCCAGAAATAAATTACGGAAATCAACTCCCAGACCATACTGGAAACTCACATAATTGTCTTTGTAGAAATCGCTGTTAAGCAAATCTTCTGGTTCAATTTTCTGAGATGTCATAAAGCTAAAAACGGGACCTGCCATAACACGCAGATTAGCCATCCCTCCATCCAGCACCCTTACTCCCAAAAGCAGTGGCACATCGATGTTGTTGAAATCAAACCGGGTGACCCGTTCTGCAGGACTTACATCTGACTGTATTACCCGTCCGCCTTTAGCGCTGTAGTATGCCTCGGGCTGCAGATAAATCATGCCCCAGCCTAATCTGGCAAATGCACCGAAATGCACTTTGGTAACCGACTCAGAACTAAATTCACTGGCTCTGATCGTTACTTTTGAATTGTTAATCCCCGCTTTCAGTCCTGCATTAAATATGGGCTGCGCCATCAATGTAGCTGAAAACAGAAGAGCTAACATAAATAAAAAAGTCTTTTTCATGGCATCATATTTTTTTAATTAAACGTTTGAATCATTTGTTAAGTATAATGATTCTTCAAAAAGTCGCTGTACCAGCAGTTTTCACCCAATTATTATGCCAACTGAATAAAATACATCCTTCTGTTCATTGCAAGGCTGCCACATTATTTTGTATATTGGCTGCAATTAAAAACCAACAAAATGAAAAGAAGATCTTTCTTGAAAAAATCGGTTGCTGCAGCCGGAACCACCCTTGCCGCTGGCAGCCTTTCTGCAGCCGCAGTACAGCCAGCCTCAAGAGACATGTATGAGTTTAAAATATACCGTTTCTCTGGAGGTGGCGGCGTAAACCAGTTAAAAAAATACTATACTGAAGCGGTGATTCCCTATCTCAGCAAAAGAGGGGCTGTTGTGGGTGCATTCAGCGAATACAGCAAGGAGGAACCGCCTAAAGTTTATATACTTCATGCATACAAAGGGCCTGGTGAATACTGGGATGCAGTGCAGGAAATGAAAACTGATCAGGCTTATCTTCAGGCAGCTAAAAGCTATTTCAACCTGCCGGCTACCCAGCCTGTTTTTGAACGCTACGAAACGATGCTGATGCAGGCGTTTGCATCTATCCCGCAATTGAAGATGCCCGACAAAAACCGTGGATTGTTTGAATTGCGCATATATGAAAGCTACAACGAAGATGCATATCGACGCAAGGTGAAAATGTTTGATGATGAAGAACTTCCCCTGTTTGAAAAAGTAGGTCTGCACCCGCTGTTCTTTGGGGAACTGATGGCTGGAAGCGATATGCCGGCCCTTGTATATATGTTATGGTTCAAGGATATGCAGGAACGTGAAGCCAACTGGGAAAAATTCAGGGTGAGTGATGAATGGAACACCATGCGGGATAAAGAAATTTATGCAGACACCGTAAGTAAAGTAAGAAAGATTTTCCTGACACCTATGGATTTCAGTCAGATATAATTTTATTGAACATTTAAGTCAAAATGACCAGAAATAAATTAATAGCTCTGGTCTTTTATTTTCTGTTTGTGCCTGTTGGGCATCTATTTGCCCAAAGTGTTTATTTATTTACCCAATATCACAATGGCAGCCAGGTACAACAGATGCTGAAAGACCTTCAGAAAAAGAACAGCCCCAGAGTAAAATTACATGAAGTTGCTGTAAGTCCGGGAGGCACACCGGTAATGGTTCTTGAAATTGGAGCTGATTTAAAAAACGTTCCTGCCGTATTTGCGGGTGCAAACTTTGAAGGTAATAACCCCCTCGCCACATCAGGAGCACTCCGGCTTGCTCAGATGTTGCTTGATACTGACGCCCCAAACCGTCAGTTGAAGTGGTTCATTATGCCTTTGCCAAACCCTGATGCTTCTGAAAATTTCTTTGAAAAGGTAAAGTATGGAAGAACTGTCAATGACTTTGCAGTAAATGATGACGGGGATGAAGCAGTAAACGAAGATGGCTTTGAGGATCTTAACAACGATGGCTTCATTACCATGATGAGGGTAAAAAGTCCAGAGGGAACATATATGATCTCTCCCCGGGATAACAGGATAATGGTACAGGCCGATACCGGAAAAGGTGAACGCGGTGCCTATAAACTTTTCACAGAGGGTATCGACAACGATGCCGATGGCCTTTACAATGAAGATGGGGATGGTGGCATCAACCCGGGCATATCCTTTCCTCACTTGTTCCCTGAGAACAGGAAGGATGCCGGGCAGTGGCCGGGACAGGCTCCCGAAGTGTATGGAATAATGCGTTTTATTTACAGCCATCCCGAAATCGCGATGGTATTTACCCTTGGCAATTCTGATTTCTGTATTGCACCTCCTGCATCGGGGCGCAAGGGTGACTTCTCTCCCGACAGGATTAAAATACCGGTCAGGTATGCCCGGATGTTCAATGTCGATGAGAACCAGACTTACAATATCAGCCAGGTTGTTGAACTGGCGAAGGAATATCTGCCTGCAGGTACCGATGTTACCCCCGCCTCTGTGGCCGGCTTGCTGGGACTGGGCCCTGCAGTAAATCCACTGCCTGAAGATCTTGAATTCTATTCCGCTTTGTCAAGGCAGTACAGGGAATTCCTTCAATCGAATAATTTCAGAATCAGTAATTCTGACCCTGAACCTGCAAAGGACGGTTCTTTTGAATTATGGGCTTATTACAACCTCGGGGTACCTTCATTCAGCATGCGTTTGTTTACAGTTCCTGATTCCGGCGGACAGAAGGATGGCTTATCCATTGATGAAATAAGAAAAATGAATGCGACGGAAATTATGGCTGTTGGGGAAGAAAAAGCAGCCGGCATCCTTAAGATGTACAATGCTCCGGCACATTTTACCCCCACTCGTATCTTTATGATGATGAAAAACGGTGAACTGACTCCCGGGCAACTGGCTGATTCCCTGAATAAATTTCAGTCTTCTGGCGGACTCACTGAAAGGGAAAGGTCGCTACTCAAATGGTCTGATCTGGCATGGGAAGGCAAAGGTTTTGTCAACTGGCAACCTTACAGGCATCCCTCACTGGGAGAGGTTGAAATAGGTGGTTTTATCCCTTATCTCGAAACCACACCTCCTCCAAATCATATTGATTCACTGTTAAATGCCCAGGTTCCATGGCTTATTCAGCTTGCAGGCAAATTACCCAGGTTATCATTTTCAGGTGAAAAAATCACACCACTTGGAGGAGGAGTCTACAGAATTGAACTTTTTGTTGAAAACAGTGGCTTCCTGCCCTGGCCAATTGCCATGGGACAGCGCAACAGCCAACCAGCTCCTGTTGTAGTTGTGCTGAATGGAAATTTTGAGCTGCTCGAAGGCTTAAAACGCCAGCCGCTAGGTTTCATTGGCGCTAACCAGGTGAAAAAACTGACCTGGTTGATCAGAACCGACAGGAAAGCTGAAATTGAGGCTGCCATCGAATCAGCTGTTTTTGAAAATCAGGTCAAACAAATTAAAACAGGAGGATGAAAATGAAATACTTGTTCATCTTTTGTATGCTTATGCTTAGCACAACTTCAGTTTTTCCGGCTGATAAAGGTAAAATTGAGCTGCCCCTGCGTTTCGACAGGTATTATAACCTTTCAGAAATGGAGGATGCCATGCGGGCACTTCATAAAGCATATCCGAAATTTACCAGGTTGGATGAAGTAGGTAAAAGTGAAGAGGGACGGATAATTTATGCCCTTACAATCAACAATCCGGAAACAGGCGACGAATTATCAAAACCAGGGATCTATGTCGATGGAAATATCCATGGAAACGAAATACAGGCCGGTGAAGTATGTCTGTATTATGCCAGCATGCTGCTGACAAGGTACGGTCAGAATGAAAAAATCACACAGGCACTCGACCGCAACGTGCATTACATTATTCCTGTTGTAAATGTTGACGGGAGGTATCATTTTTTTGAAGGCGGAAATACCCCCAGCACCAACCGGACCATCAGGGTCCCAAAGGATGATGATGGCGACGGCCTGTTCGATGAAGATGGCCCTGAAGACCTCGATGGGGATGGCAACATCAGCCAGATGCGCATTCGTGATCCATTTGGCCAGTATAAAGCCGACCCGGAAGATCCCCGAATCCTGGTCAGGGTGAAACCGGGTGAACAGGGAGAATTTACGTTGCTCGGATTAGAAGGAATCGACAATGATGGTGATGGCCGGCTGAATGAAGATGCCGAAGGTTACCTCGATCCCAACAGGAACTGGGGCAGCAAATGGATGCCTGAATATGTGCAGCGGGGTGCAGGTAATTTTCCCCTTTCAGGAGTCGGACTTAAATCAATTGAAGAATATATTGCTGCCCGTCCGAATATCATTGTAGGTTATGCCTTCCATAATTATGGGGGCATGTGGCTTAGAGCGCCTGCCGACAATTCAACCCGTCTTGATCCTGCCGATATTGCCGCTTTTGATGTGATAGGCAATGAGGCTGTAAAAATGACTCCAGGATATGTTTATCATGCTTCCTATGAATTGTATCCTACCTATGGTGATTTTACAACCCATCTGTATTTTGCACATGGGATACTGGGAATCGTTGGTGAACTGTTCATGCGTGAACAGGAAACCTTCAGGGAAATTTCAGCCAGGAGCGGGGCACCAGGCAGCCAGGCCCCACCCGACCGTAACCGTGAACTGCTCCAGTTCAATGATTATCTGACACAAGGGGAAATGTTCACTGACTGGAAGAAGTTTGACCATCCGCAATTTGGGGAAGTGGAAATCGGGGGATGGGTGAAGATGAGTTCCCGCCTGCCCCACCCTTTTATGCTGCCCGACCTTGTGCACCGCAATGCATCGGTTGTCCTGCATTCGGCAAATCAGACTCCTGAAATTGTCCTTGAAATTGCTGATGTTCAGAAATTGGGTAATAACCTGCACCGGGTAAGGGTTCGTCTTCAGAACAAAAACGGATTGCCAACAATGACTGCTCATGCTTTCCGTCACAAACTTCACCGCCCCGATCTGCTCACTGTATCAGGGGCAAAGGTGGTAGCCGGTGGAAAACTTACCGATAAACATTTTGGAAAGGTGACCTACAAGGAAATGAAGCCTGAAGTTCAGTTCCTTGCCATTCCGGGTTATGGGGTGGAAGAATACCAGTTTCTCATAGAAGGCAAAGGTGAAGTGACATTCCGGTTTGAATCACTTAAAGCAGGCAGTAAAAGCACTTCAGTAAAATTATAAGAAATGAAAGCACTGGTACTTGATGAATACATGCAGTTAAACTACCGCGATTTTCCTGACCCGATCATTCAGCCTGATGAGGTTTTGGTGAATGTAAAAGCCTGTGGCATTTGTGGGAGCGATGTTCACGGGCTCGACGGCAGCACAGGCAGGCGTATTCCTCCCCTGGTAATGGGCCATGAAGCAGCAGGTGTAATTGTAGAAACAGGCAGCGAAGTGAAACAATGGAAAACAGGCGACAGGGTTACTTTCGACTCTACCATTTATCCGCTCAGCGACTGGTATACCCTCAGGGGAAGATACAACCTGAGCGATAACCGGCAGGTACTTGGTGTTTCGCCCGGTGAATACCGGAGACATGGCGCATTTGCCGAAAAAGTTGCAATCCCGCAGCATATTCTTTACAGAATCCCTGACAATGTTTCATTTGAAGAAGCAGCCATGGTTGAACCAGTAGCTGTTGCTGCCCATGCTGTAAACATGGCGGGAATACAACCGGGAAACAGTGCACTTGTTGCAGGTGCCGGCATGATTGGGATATTTATTGTCAGGTTACTGAAAATATTTGGCGCAAGCCCAATTATTGTTACCGACATCAACGAACTGAAGCTCCGGCTGGCAGCTGATGCAGGAGCCGATTATACCTTTCAGGCAGAAAGAAGCCGGTATGAAGAAGAAATAGCAAGTCTTACAAGCGGACGCGGTGCTGATGTCGCCTTTGAAGCTGTGGGAATATCCGACACTGTTAACTCCTGCATCAGGTCGGTACGCAAGGGCGGAACTGTTGTGCTTGTAGGTAACCTTTCGCCACAGGTTTCTTTTCCGCTTCAACAGGTGGTGACCCGTGAATTAAAGATACAGGGCAGCTGCGCCATCAACGGAGAGTATGAACTTGCCCTCAAGCTGCTGGCAGCAAAAAAAGTTGATGTCAGCCCCCTTGTCTCTGCTGTGGCCCCTCTTTCCGAAGGGGCAGAATGGTTCAGCCGCCTTTACAGGAAAGAACAGGGTTTGAACAAAGTGATTCTTGTACCCTGAACCAGTTAAAAACGAATCAAAATCCAATTCATACAACATGAACGCCATATCAGCAAAAAAATACCGATTCATTAAGGTAATCTTTAACGTGGCACTTTCATGCCTCATTATCACTTCATCTGCAGTGGCACAAAACACCCCTTCCGTAAGTGTCAGTAAAGTGAATTCCGAAACTGTGAAACGATATGAAAAGTTCGAAATGCTGTTGGGTTTGCAACACGTGGAATATGATAATCCGTACGATCCTGCAGAAGTTGATGTGTATGCCATATTTACTTCCCCCTCGGGTAAAAACATCAGGATAAATGGCTTTTTCGACGATTTTAATGAGGCCGGTCAGTGGAAGATACGCTTCTCGCCAGATACTGAGGGCAGATATGAATACCAGGTTTTTGTTGAAACTGAAGAAAAAAAAGGCAGTTCAGAAAAAGCTTTCTTTGATGCTATAGCATCTGAGCATAACGGTTGGATAAGGCAGTCAGAAGTGAATCCCAGGTATTTCAGCCACGATGACGGATCAACTTATTTTGCTGTCGGGGTTTACTCTCCATGGCGCAACAACAAGCAGCGGTTCGATACATTTGAAAAATACAATGCCAACCTTTTTGCCATCTGGGATATCGGTTATGGCGGATTCGTGAACGGCACGGGGATCATTGAAGAAGAACTGGGCAGGTACAACCAGGAAAAGTGCGGCCGCATTGATTCACTGCTGTCAATTCTTGAAGGCAGCAACATCCAGCTTATGTTTGCCATATGGCCTCATGACCTGTTTTCGGCAACTGTATGGGCAACCCAATGGGAAAAGAACCCCTACCGTCATCTGATCGATGTGGAAGAGGTGTACAGCGATCCGCTCGTATGGGAATACCAGAAAAAGAAATACCGCTATCTCATTGCCCGCTTTGCCCATAGCCGGAGCTGGGGCATCTGGGAACTTATCAATGAAATGAATGGCACCGATGGCTGGGAGAAGGGACGACATCATGAAGCTTATGATTGGGTAAGAAAAGCGCAGAAGTATTTTGAAGAAAATGACCCCTACAGGCATCCGGTTACTGCATCGTTTAGCGGTGGGTTTGGGGAATACAGGGAAACGCTTTTTGAAATTACAGATGTTCCCAACCTTCATCTGTATCCACGACAGGGCTGGGCACTAAAATATCCCGAAGATTCGCTTCGCAGTGCCATGTATAACTATGCATGGGCAGCCCGTCGCTTCAGCGACCGCTTTGAAAAACCTTCTGTTTTTGGAGAGTCAGGAGCTGAGTGGGAATATTTCACCCGGAAAGATCCAAGGTACGGACAGGTATACCACAATGCCCTCTGGGCTACTCTGGCAAACGGACTGGCAGGAATCCCTGTATGGTGGGACTATACCTTCCTGACTACTGACGACTGGGAACAATTAAGTCACGTAGCCGGCTTTGTGAAAGATATCGACTTTGCAAACCTTCCTTATAAACCTCTTGACATCATTGCCGGAGGTGTCGATATTTACCTGATGGATGCTTCAAATGAATCATTCGGTTGGCTCAGGTCATACGAAACCAATAGCCCGGCGGGTATTTCTTTCACAGTTCCCGTCAGGTCGAAAGGGAAATATGCGGTTTTATGGTACGACACCTGGACAGGGCGAACTGTTAAAACAGAAAATGTAAAACCAAAAAAAGGATCCCTGCATCTTACTGCTCCTTCTTCAGGCAGCAATTATCCCGATATCGCATTTAAAATCAGGAAAAAATAGAAATTATTATCCGGCTGATGCACGCCTGTCCGGTTGATGGGGATGAACCTGGTTCAATTACCTGGCATGGCATGTATATGGACTGATGAACTGCATGGTTATTACGTGGCAGGCTGGCATCCGGGAATGGCAGAAAAAAAGGGGATGATGCAGTTTTTATGAACATCTCCCCTTTCAGATATAAGGTTTAAAATGGTTATATCATTTACCTATGCTCATGCGCTCGGTTGACTTGAATTCATCACTGTTTGCAAAATTCCAGGTATTCAGGAAGCCGATTTTGATGATGTTTACCATCTTCTCCCAGTTGATTTTACTCAGTTCATCGGAAGGAAGGTGATAATCGGGGTGCATGGCTGCCATAAAGTAAAAGATGGGTATGTTTTGCTGTGCAAACGGAGCATGATCACTTCCACCCGAAGGCCGCACCGAAGGACGGTAAGCCAAATCAAGGTTGATATTGTAATCACTGATGTTCTGCTTTGTAATTTTTTCAATAGCAGGATTTGAACTTGTATATACCATTGAGGCTTTGTTTTTCATGGTATCACTTTCCGTGTCGCGCGCTATCATATCGTAGTTCAGCTTCAAAACAATGTTCATGTTCTTCTTCATTGCATCGCGAACGAAATATCTCGACCCCCACAATCCTTTCTCTTCGGCATCCCAGGCTGCAAAGATTACAGTTTTCTCGGGTTTCTTTCCAGTTGCCATAAACGCCTTTGCAATTGTCATCACACCTACTGTGCCAGAACCATTGTCATCGGCACCGTTCCAAACCCAGCCATTCCATTTCCCCAGGTGATCATAGTGTCCGCCCACAACAATAAATTCATCCTTCTTCTCACCTTCAATCATGCCGACTACATTGCGGGCATTGATGATTTTTGAATTGACTGTTGTTTTAAATGAAACTGATTTTCCCGGCAGTACCCGTGAAGAAGCCTGCATTCTGTCGGCAGCTGTTTTCTCAAACTGGGCAAGACTGATGCCTGAACCTGAAAGTATTTCGTTTCCAACCCTTGCTGATACCGTAAAAACCGGCACATCTGCTGCAAGCGAGTCCCCGGGTATGGTCATGCGGGTGTCATAATAGGTAGGAAAAGCTTCGTCAGCCTCGAAATATTCCCCTTTCACAGGATAATTCCTGTTCTCTGCCCATGACATTGAAGGATCTTCGGCTGTATTAACCCTGACAATCGCCAGTGCCCCTGCTTTGCCGAGCTTTTCTATTTTATCACGTTCAAAATAATACTGTGCATAACGTCCCTGGGGTGCATATTTTTTATAACCTTCCGATTCAGTATTCAGATGCCCGGGAAATCCCGCAAGAATGACAACAATTTTGCCTTTTACATCAATCCCTGCCAAATCATCATATTTGCTTTTTTCTTCTTTAAAGCCATAACCGGCAAATACCAGCGGTGCTTTACCTGAGCGGCCTGTTGTCCCTGGTGTTACGTCGAAATCAGATTTAAAGTTAAAATCGACCGAACTTTCCATGCCTGTACCAGTGGTTACCACTGAAAATCTTTGCTCTTCACCCGGACTGTATTCCAGAAGGCTGAAGTTCTGAAAGTAGGTTCTTTCTTCTGAGGGCAGAATGCCCAGTCTTCTTTCATTGCGGCCGGGAGTTATCTGTTTTACATCACCCATGGGCTCAACTCCGAAAATCTGAAATACAGAGGCGATATAATCGGCAGCCATAAAGCCACCTCTTGTGCCTACTGCCCTGCCCTCGGTCCATTCAGAGGCCAGAAATTCAAGCTGTCCCTTTACGGCAGGGACAGTTATGGCTTCAAGTCCTTTCTGAGCCTCATTCTGGGCTTGGGCAAAGAAGGCAATGAAAAACATTGCCGGTAAACAAACAGCTATTTTCTTCTTCAAAGTCATTATTATAAGTATTAAAAAATGGATTTTCACCTGGCTAGTCTCAGCGTTTATATGAAGGGGTTAATATTACAAATAACTTTTAATTCAAAAAAGTACTTGCTGGGCATAAATGGGTTACATTAACAATTCAATGATACACGAAGTTCCGGGCAAAATATTCAGGAAATGCTGACAGAATATCTCTGACTTTCTGACGCAGGTACTTCTGCTGGAACTGCTGTATGTCAGATTGCTCAGTATACCGGTGCCTTTAAGATGAAAACAGGTGGTTATTATATCTTATAGGGCCTGATTGCAAAGAATTTGCTATAGCGGATTTCAATTTCCGGATGATACCGTAACTTTTTTTTGGGTGAGTGGTACAATATGATAAAAAGCCATAAATAAATTCAACAGTCATGAATGCAAATAATGTGCTCAGGATATGCGGATCCATCATCAAAAAGGAATCGCTTGTGCCCTTCACCGGGCCAGTCATGGACCATACATTCGTTGCTGAAGGCAACCGGCCGTATTTCGATTATTACGGAATGATAAATCACCAGTTGCAGCCCCATTCACTGTTTCTTTTTACCGACCGGTATTACACGCTTGAAGAAGTACTCCGGTTTACCCAGAATATTGGGATCTGTGCAGAAAACAAGGTGAATGCGGGCAGTGCCATCATCGATTACAATGGTGAACGGCACCCGGCGGTCAGGATACGTAATTTTCCCGATTATCAGCATATCATTCATCTTCAGGAATGCTTTTCAAAGCTGGGGATGAAATTTTCCCGCAGGTTCAATCTTCAGGCTGAAGGAATAATCAGTGTGAATAAATGCTTTCATATACAGGAAAAGGGTGATGGTTTCTATCTGGATTTGGATAACCCGAATGAAGGTTATTTTACAATTCCTCATTATCCGGATAATGAAGAGTTCGAGTCATTGGTAAGGTATATCAGGAACAACAGCAGTTGTCCGCTGTTTGATGCCGCCTACGGTGGTTTTATTATGGAAGGGAAGGTTTTCTTTATCATGAGGATTTATTCGGGCCATCTCGATCTGGATATGCTGAGCTGCATAAGAAAAGCCGCCCTGAAATGGACTGGCAGGCAGTATGAGGCGGAGACAGTTATATAAAATCCTGATTCTGCAGGCAGGTCAATCTTTTCATCAAAGTGGTATATTTCTATAAAATGTTTATTTTTACCACATTCAAAACAGAAATCCGAAATCGATATGATGAAGACTGACCGCAGGAATTTTATCCGTAACTCAGCCCTGGCAGCATCAGGAGCAGTACTCACAACAGGGTGTGCCACACCCCGGACTGATGAAAACATTGAAAACAGTAATATCCGCAGGAATCGTGTGGGTGTTTCCACCTATTCATTCTGGCAGTTCAATGGTCCCAAGGAAAGTGCTCCCATCGAGGAATGCATTGAAAAGTCGGCCCGTATGGGTTTCGACGGGATTGAATTCCTGCTGGTACAAATGAAGTCGGAGGAGAACAGCTACCTTCAGAGTCTGAAACGCCAGGCTTTCCATGCCGGCCTTGACATCATGGGTTTTTCAACACATCAGGGATTTGTCTTTCCTGAACAGGAGAAGCGTCAGTCGGAAATCGACAAGACAATACGCCAGATTGAACTGGCATATATCCTTGGTATTCCCACAATGCGGCTTAATACGGGCAGGTGGGGCACCAGTGGCTCATTCGATGAGCTGATGGCAAATAAAGGGATTGAGCCTGTTCTCGAAGGTTATACTGAGGATGAAGGCTTTAAGTGGGTCATCGATGCCATTGAGCAGTGCCTTCCCACCGCCGAAAAATGTGGTGTGGTGCTTGGCCTTGAAAACCACTGGGGACTTGGACGTACAGCTGAAGGTGTGCTCAGGATCGTGAATGCCATTAATTCTCCATGGTTGCAGATAACCGCCGATACCGGGAATTTCCTCGACCGGCAGTATGAGCAGCTCGAAATGCTTGCTCCGCAGACTTCCCTTATCCAGGCTAAAACTTATTACGGTGGCGGCAAATGGTACACACTTGATATCGATTATGACCGGGTGGCTGAAATCTTCAGGAAGGTAAATTACCGCGGATATGTGTCAGTGGAATTTGAGGGACAGGAAGATCCGATGACCGCAATACCCAAGAGCCTGGAACTGATAAGGAACGCCTTTACCTATACGGTATAAGGCATTCCTTAGCCAACTCCCCTGCATTTATTGTATTTTCGACAGCCCTTCCTTTGCCTGTGCATCATCGGGCCTTAACTCCAGTGCTTTCATGTACCAGAAGCGGGCTACGTTGAAATTGCCTCTTTCCATGGCTTCATCTGCATTTTTCATGTGACTCTCGAAGAGTTGTCCCGAACGGCCTGCCATACGTTCTGCAATCAAATCAGCAATAGCCTGCACCTGTTCTTTCGGATATGATTCTTCGGGTTTAACCGTAAGTGCCCTGTTATACCATCCGCGTGCCACGGCCAGCTGGTTTTGCCTGAAGGTTGAATCAGCAAGGTTTACAAAATTCTGGTAGTCGCGGTCGCGCTGGCTTAACAGCAACCCGTTAATCAGCCGGTTAATTTCACTGATCCGTTGTGTGGGATAGCTCTCACGCGGTTTCACATCAAGTGCCTTGTGGTACCATGCCCTTGATACATTATAATTCTTGCTTTCGAAAAAGCCGTCGGCAAGGGAGATGTACTCATTGTAAATCTGTGAGATTCCTGCTTCTGTCATTTCCTGCCGTTCATTCATTTGCTGCTGGCGCTGTTCAATTTCTGTGCGCCGGCGTTCAAGTTCTGCCGCAGCCCTTTGCTCTGCCAGCATTTTCTCCTGCTGCTGCTTCCTAAGGGCCTCTATTTTGATAACCTGTCCTGTAGGATATGATTCCCCGGGTTTCACTTCAAGTGCTTTTCTGTAAACTTCTTCTGCTTCATCATACGACGCGGTGTTAAACAGACCATCGGCAGCCAGCACCAGAGAACGGTAATTTTCATCGGCGGCCTGCTGCTGAAGGAGAAAGTCAATCTCCGCAATCTTCTCACGCGGATAACCTTCTTCGGGCCGTATTTCCTGTGCCTTTAACCAGGCTGTCCGTGATTCAGCATACTCCCTGTTTTTAAGCAGGCGGTCAGCCAATGCAACCGTTTCCTGGTATTCTTTTTGAACCTGTTCCTGCATCTTCCTGGCTTCTTCCCTTTCATTCAGCACCTTGTCAATCTGAGCAATCTGCTGTTGGGGGTGTAATTCCTCAGGCCGTATCTGCAGGGCTTTCTGGTAGCCCGAACGTGAATTCTGCAAATCGTTTAATGTAAAAAGACTGTCGGCCCCCGCAATTACAAGCCTGTATAGCCTTTCCTGTTCAATTCTTAATGCATCCTGACGGGCCTGTTCGGCAGCTTCGGCCTCTGCAGCCAGTCGTGCCTTTTCCGCTTCAGCTTCAGCTGCCAGGCGTGTCTGTGTTTCAATCAGTGAATCTATTTCAGCAAGTTTTTCTGCCGGATAAGACTCTGAAGGTTTTGCCTGCCGTGCTTGCCGGTAGGCTGTCATGGCTGCATCAAAATCTTCATCTGCCAGGGCCTTGTCGGCAATGGTGATCGCATTGTCATATGCTTTTTGTGCTTCAGCCAGCTGACCAAGTAGCCGGTCTATTTCTTCGATTTGCTGCTGAGGCCGGAGTTCTTCCGGCTTAATCTGGCTGGCCTGTAAATAGGCTGTGCGGGCATTTGCATAATCATTCAGGCTGAAGAGACTGTCGGCACCGGCTAATGCATGGCTGTACTGCCTGTTTGTTTCAGCCTGCAGGGCAGCAATCCTTTCTCGCTCTGCTGCTTCGGCCTCTGCAGCCAGCCTCAGCTGTTCAGCCTCAGCTTCAGATGCCAAACGTAAACGTGTTTCAGTTACTGAATCAATTTCTGCGAGTTTTTCTGCAGGATATGATTCTGCAGGTTTTGACTGCTGTGCCTGCCGGTATGCTGTTCTGGCCGCATCAAAATCTTCGGCTGCCAGGGCACTATCCCCAAGAGTGATGGCATTGTCATATGCTTTTTGTGCATCAGCCAGCTGGACCAGTATGTTGTTTATCTCATCAATGCGCAACTTCGGCAGGTTTTCTTCAGGCTTAATCTGCAGGGCTTGCCGGTAGACAGGAAGGGCATTTTCATAATCATTCAAGCTGAAGAGGCTGTCGGCGCCTGCCATTACACGGTTGTACTGCCTGTCGGTTTCTGCCTGCAAGGCTGCAATCCTTTCACGTTCAGCTGCTTCGGCCTCGGATGCCAGCCTCTGCTGTTCAGCTTCCAATTCAGCTGCAAGGCGCTTCTGCTCGGCTTCGGCTTCGGCTGCCAGCCTTGCCCGGGTGGCAATCAAAGTTTCAATTTCTGCAAGTTTTTCCTGCGGATAGGTTTCATCCGGTTTAGCATTCAGGGCCTGCCTGTAACCAGCTCCGGCAGCATCAAAATCCTCACGTGCCAGTGCCTGGTCGGCAAGTGCAATGGCGGCATCATATGTTTTCCTGACTTCAGCTAATTGCACAAGCAGTCTGCCTATCTCTTCAATACGCTGCTGCGGATGATTTTCCCGCGGTTTGACATGCAATGCATTCTGATATGCTGTTCTTGCATGCTCATATTCATTCAGTGCAAACAGACTATCGGCGCTGGTAAGTGCCATGTTGTACTTTCTGTCAAGTTCTGCCATTTCCTCAAGTCTTTCGCGTTCGGCAGCTTCAGCCTCGGCTGCAAGGCGTTTTTGCTCTGCTTCAGCCTCGGCTTCAAGGCGCAGCCGTTCGGCTTCAGCTTCAGCAGCCAGTGTGGCCTGCACGTTTAGTATTGAATCAATCTCTGTGATTTTATCTGCCGGGTATGATTCTGCCGGTTTAAGCCGGAGTGCCTCCATGTAGCCTGCTTTGGCAGCATCAAAATCTTCGCGTGCCAGTGCCTGGTCGGCCAATGTTATGGCACCTTCATATGCTTTTTGCGATTCGGCTATCTGTTCCAGCAGTCTTTCTATTTCACCGATACGCTGCTTCGGGTGGTTTTCCGCCGGTTTAATCTGCAATGCGTTCTGGTATGCTGTCCTTGCATTTTCATAGGCACTTAGCGCAAAGAGGCTGTCGGCACCTGCCAGCAGAAGGTTGTACTGCCTGTTGGTTTCAGCCTCAAGCGCAGCGAGCCTTTCCTGTTCGGCGGCTTCTGCTTCTGCAGCCAGTCGCTGCTTCTCAGCCTCTGCTTCTGCAGCAAGCTTTGCCTTTTCTGCTTCTGCTTCGGCGGACAGCCTGGCACGTGTTTCCAGTAAAGAATCAATCTCGGAAAGTTTATCTGCCGGATAAGATTCTGAAGGCTTCACCTGCCGGGCCTGCTGGTATCCAGCTTTGGCACCATCATAATCACCGCGTGCAAGTGACTGGTCAGCAAGTGCAATCGCCCCTTCGTATGCCTTGTTTGTTTCGGCTATCTGAACAAGTAGACCTGCAATTTCATCAATGCGCTGTTTCGGCCGGGCTTCATCAGGTTTTAGCTGTAAGGCAGTCTGATATGAATTACGTGCTTCCTCATATCGCGTCAGTGCGAACAGACTGTCGGCCCCTGCCAGTGCCATGTTATACTGCCGGTCCTTCTCTTCCTGAAGGGCTGCAAGGCGTGCCTGCTCGGCTGCTTCGGCCTCTGCTGCCTTACGGATTTTTTCTGCTTCGGCTTCAGCCAAAAGCCTTTCTTCTTCGGCAAAAATGGCATTAATTTTCTCAATCTGCTGCTTCGCGTGATTTTCTGATGGCATCAGTGATGCAGCCTCCTGGTATGCCGGTAGCGCCTCGGCATACTGTTTTCTCTGAAATGCCCTGTCGGCAATCCTGATCTGTTTGTCATAAAGGGTCTTTGCTGCAAGCTGGTTCATCAGTTCCTTGATTTCAGCGATGCGCCTGATTGCAATTTCATCTCCGGGCTTATGCACAAGAGCATTCTCGTAAAATGAGACTGCTTTTTCGTAAAACTGCTTTTCGTAGTTATATTCTGCCTGGAAAATTGATTCCCTGTACCCTTTGATTTTCTCAGCATCAACTGCCTGCTGCTTCAGGATGTCATTTATCTGGGCAATCTTCTGTTGAGGATACTGTTCACCTTTTTTCAATTCCATAGCCTTCGTATAAAAACTGAGGGCTTCGGCATACAGAAGTTCATCGAATGAATTATCGCCCCGTGTAATCAGGCTTTTATATTCATTGTCGGCCTGAGCCTGGTCAAATATCTTGTCGATCATGGCAACCCTGTTCAAGGCATGTGCATTTGCAGCATCAACCGACAATGCCCGCTGGTAGGAACTTTTTGCATCCTCATACTTCTTCTGGTCAAACTGCTGGTCACCCTGCACCAGAAGCGCCTGCAGCCTGTCTTTCAATGCCTTCTCCATTTCTTGCTGGACCATCATCAGGGCGAGCAAATCGTTTATTTCTGCAATCCTGTCTTTGGGATAGGTTTCCTTAGGCAGGATTTTGCTTGCAGCCTTGTATCCGTCGAGTGCAGTAAGATATTCCTGCCTGTTGTATTCATTTTCAGCCTGCCTGATAAGCTTATCGTAATCCTTACGTATTTCTGCCATTTCAGCCTTTGTAATCCCATCGAGATTGCCGGCTTCTTTGCCTATCTGCAACGATTGCAAAATGGCCTGATCGATCAATTGTTTTATCCGGGTATTGTTGTAATATGTTTCTGAAATGAAATTGTCGACCTGCTGGCTGTAAAATATTTTCAGCACAGTATTCTCCGAAAATGTTTTGTCAATGCCGTCTATCTGGGTAAATAAGGTAATATTCAGCGGAAACGGGGGGAACCGGGGATTTGACTGAAGTACCGACTGGGGGACATTTGTGTCGACAGCTATCCTGAGGGGGAAATTATCCCTGCGGGTGAAAATGAGAATAAATTCATAGCCATAGTTCAGTTCCATATTAAAACGTCCGTTGGAGCCTATGCCATAGTCACCTGTTTTCCTGCCGTTTCTGAATATTTCAATCACGGCCCCGTCGACTGATCCTTTCTCTACTGTTACTGTACCCTCTACAGCCAGTCCGTTGCTTCTTTGTGCCTGGATACCGGATATTGAAAAAAACAGGAGAGAAAAAAGTATCAGGTAAAATCCTTTCATCTGATTAATTTTATTTGAAAAACGAAAATAACGACAATTAATTATACATGATATGAATTTGAATAAATAGTTCTGCAGCCTTTTTTTCTGCCCTGAAGGGTTTTTATTATTTCCTCCATTTTGGATTCAATACCATGTAGTTGCATAAAAAACAACCAATACGCGGAAATGTCTCTGGGTCATGTTAATTATTTCAGGTAATCTGGTTCAATATGAAAGAAAAAAATATCATTTAAGTTTACAAATGATAAAATTTTCGAAATATCTGTTACTGTGTTAAAGGATTTAAACATATAATGTGTTAGTTTGCTTTTGAAACTAAAGGAAAATTGCCAGATGAAGCAGGAAGCATCCCTGTTTGCAGCTCTCACCCCTGTGGTTGTGCTGATAGCACTGCTGACATTGAATGTGATATTCTTTGATGACACTTTAACAGGTGCCAACCAGATAGCCCTTGTGTTATCGGCTGCCCTGGCCGGTATTATAGCATGGAGGCATGGGTACAAGTGGTCGGTTATAAGGGATAAAGTTGTAACAACCATCGGTTCAGCTATGCCTTCTATACTTATCCTGCTGATGATTGGTTCGCTTGCAGGTACATGGATGCTCAGCGGTGTGGTACCGGTGATGATTTATTACGGGCTGGATATCATCAGCCCGAAAATGTTCCTGTTTACAGCTGTAATTGTCAGTTCAATTGTCAGTGTGGCTACAGGGAGTTCATGGTCGACAATTGCCACCATCGGGATAGCATTGCTGGGAATAGGAAAAGCACTCGACATGAACGAAGCCGTGGTGGCAGGTGCAATCATCAGCGGAGCTTATTTTGGTGATAAAATCTCTCCCCTGAGTGATACAACCAACCTGGCACCCGCCATGGCAGGAACCGATCTATTTACCCATATCAGGTATATGTTTTTTACAACTGTCCCTTCAATGACGATTTCACTGGTTATTTTTCTTGTCATCGGGTTCAGTTCCGATTATTCCAGTGCACTCGATAACATTGCGGAGGTTAAAACAGCAATTGACGGAACTTTCAATACCTCCCCTCTTCTGTTCCTGGTGCCGGCAATATTACTGACGATAATCATTTTAAAAGTTCCCCCGCTCCCGGCATTGCTTGCAGGTACACTTCTGGGAGGGATATTTGCCGTAATTTTTCAACCCCATGTAATATATGATGTGGCCGGAACTGCAGGCTCCTATGCAAAAGCCTCATACATGGCAGTGATGCAGTCGATGTTTGGGGATATTGCCCTTACAACAGAAGATGAAAGTGTAAATGAACTGCTCAGCACCTATGGGATGCGGGGAATGCTCGATACGGTATGGCTGATCCTCTCGGCAATGGTATTTGGCGGGGTAATGGAATCAGCCGGATTATTGAGAAGAATCACCATGCCGATTGTGAAATATGCAAGAAGCACCGGCAGCCTTGTTGCTTCGACTGTTGCAACCTGTTTGTTTTTCAATACAACTGCCTCCGACCAGTACCTTGCCATTGTGGTACCCGGGCGCATGTTCCGAAAAACCTATGAAGATAAGGGACTGAAGCCAGAGGTACTGAGCCGTACGCTCGAGGACAGCGGCACAATGACTTCGGTACTTGTGCCATGGAACACCTGCGGTGCAACGCAGTCGAGGGTGCTGGGTGTTGATACAATGGCTTATGCCCCCTATGCCTTTTTCAATATCCTGAGCCCCCTGATGTCGATCCTTTTTGCTTACCTGAATATCAAAATCAGGAGAATTGGAAAAAACGGGCCTCATTCTGCATCACGTGAAGTCACAATTGATTAGTGCCATTTAAATCAGCTGGAATGAAAATATATCAGATTGATGCATTTGCAGAAAATGTTTTCAGCGGGAACCCTGCTGCCGTTATTCCTTTGCAGGATTGGCTTCCCGATGAGCTGTTGCAGAAAATTGCCCTGGAAAACAACCTGTCGGAAACAGCTTATTTTGTTCCTGAAGGCGATGGTTTTCATATCAGGTGGTTTACCCCGGCTACCGAAGTAAAACTGTGCGGTCACGCAACACTGGCATCAGCTCATGTTTTGTTTAATCACCTGAATTATCATAAAGAAGAGATAACTTTTCATTCAGCAAGTGGAGTACTTAGCGTAAGGCATATCGATAAACTGATAATCCTCGATTTTCCTGCATCACTATATTCACAGCCCATGAAGATACCGGATATTGAAAAGATATTTGGTATAATGCCGGCAGAATGTATTGAAGGCAATGAAGACCTGATGCTGGTTTTCGGTAATGAACAGGAAGTTCTAAACCTCCGGCCTGATTTTCGCCTGATGTGCAATTTAAAATACCGTGGGATTATAGCCACAGCACCATCAGTTGAATATGATTTTGTTTCAAGGTTCTTTGCACCTGCAGTTGGGGTTGATGAAGATCCGGTGACCGGATCTGCCCATACCTTGCTTATCCCCTACTGGGCATCACGAAATGGGAAGAATGAAATGATTGCGAAACAGGTTTCGGAAAGAGGAGGTGTTGTTCATTGCAGGTACAGAGACAACAGGGTTGATATCGGTGGTTTTGCTGTTACCTACCTGATTGGTGAAATTTATCTTCCGGGGAATATGTAAAACCGGACAGAAAGAGGTCTGCCTTCAAGCTGTCCTGAACACTGCCCTGACTGGAGAACCGTCTGCATTTTCATAAGGCAACGGGAAACACGAGAATTCACCATCATGTTCTGCCAAATCATCGGGAAAACAAAGGTTTTCTATGATAATCAACCCATTGCCAAAGATAAGGTAGTGATTCGGGAAATCTGTGCTTTCAACCGGATCAGCCGATATCGCATCAAAACCTATCCCTTTGAGCGGAAACTGCAGCAACCATTCTACAGCCGCGGTACTGAGGGTGGGAAAACCTTCAAAGTAGGAAGGTAATCCCCAGAATTGGCTCCACCCTGTTTTAAAAAGAAGGAACCCGGCTGATTTGATATTATTCTCAAATGATTCAAGAAAGCTCTTCTCAATAATTGTTGTTCCATGGGGAACTTCTATAATGAGTGCACTCCCTGCGAAAGCAGATACTGGCAGCTTGTCAAGTGTCATTCCTTCTTTTAGCATGTGGGCAGGAGCATCAATGTGGGTGCCCAGATGTGAATCAAACACCATGTGTGTTTCCCGGTAACCATCTTTGTCAATCGTGGCAGCATCCTGAAACCGGGGCTTATCCTTGCCCGGATAAACAGGACTGTCATTATTCAGACGATGCGACAAATCGAATAATTTCATTTGAGTTGAATTGAAGCTGCTAAGATATAAAATAAGGATAACCCGGTGAAGCTGGCTTTTATCTGAATCTTGATTACCTCACTTGAACATCCGGGAAATCATCCCTGCTCTGCCCTGATTTCACTTATAAGGAACTTTTTAGTCTTGATCCCTACATACCGGCGGACTTCAACGCCATTGCGAAACATGATAAGCGTTGGAATGTTACGGACCTTGTAATTTTGTGCAAGCTTTTGTTGCTGGTCAACATTTACTTTGGCAATTGTCACATTATCTTCAGTTTCGGCAATTTCATTTAACACTGGCGCAATGACCTTGCAGGGTGCGCACCAGGATGCCCAAAAATCGACAAGGGTTATTCCCCGGCGGACCACGGTTTTGAAATTCCTGTTCCCCAGTGCGATTATCTTCTTGCTGTCGGGAACCGGCTTCATGTTTTTAACCCGGTAGTAGTTGTATGATATAAGACCTGCAAGAGCTGCAAACAGGGCCATTATCACGATGATGGCTGTTGACATGAATGTTAAATTTCAGTGATTCTGATTTCGCTTGTTATACCGATGGCTTTCCGAAACATGGCACTCACGCCGCAATACCGCTCTTCGGAAAGTGAAACTGCCTTCTCTATCTTATCGGCCGGAAGGTTCTTTCCCTTGAATTCATAAATGACATGCATCCCTGTAAATTGTTTTGGGTGTTCTTCCGACACATCTCCATCAACAATGACATTGAACTCAAAGGAATCTACTCTCATCTTCTTCAATATGGAAACCACATCCATTCCTGTGCATCCTGCAAGGGCTGCAAGCAACAATGGCTTGGGCCTCGGCCCTTTGTTTTCACCACCAACTTCTGTTGCAGCATCCAGTAAAACTTCATGTCCGTTTACATTGGCCGAAAATGACATGTTCTCAAGCCAGTTGATTTTTACCTCTTGTTTTGCCATATCTTTAATTCATCTTTTTTTGTGCAAATATCGGCATTTCATTGGGAAGATGCCATCTCAGGGCATTTACTTCACCCTGCAATTCATTAATTTTTTAAATATTCAGCAGCACTTAGTGCTGCAATGGTTCCGTCAGCAACAGCTGTTGTTACCTGCCGGTAACGTTTGGCAATTGAATCACCCGCTGCAAATACTCCGTTGATATTTGTCTGCATTGCTGAATCAACAACTATCTCATTACGTTCATTTAACTGAACCAGGCTTTTCAGGCTTTCAGTATTTGGCAAATAACCCGCAAAAATAAATGTGCCGTCGGTTTTCAGCTCAGTCTTCCTGCCCGAAGGCAGATGTTCGATCTCCACCTTCTGAAGTACACCATTTCCATAAAATCCCCTGAGTTCCGACTCTAGTATAAAATGAATTTTAGGATTTCTGTGTGCTTCTTCCACTGCATAGGGAAATGCCTGGAAGTGGTCGAACTGGTGCACTATTGTCACTTTGGAAGCATATTTGGTTAAAGCCACAGCCTCTTCAAGTGCCGAGTTCCCACCCCCAACAACAACCACCTCCCTGCCGGTGAAGAAGTCTCCGTCGCAGGTGGCGCAGTATGAAATTCCACTTCCCTTAAACTGCTCTTCGCCCGGTATATTCAATGATCGGGGCCTTCCCCCTGGCGTTAAGATAACTGCCCTTGAATAGAAGCTTCTTCCGTCTTCCAGTTCAACTGATTTTACATCCCCTTCCAGGTGATACCGGCTGATTTTAATATTCGACTTGATTTTGCAACCAAAACTTTTGGCCTGCTGCTTCATTGTGTTTGCCAGCATGTATCCCTTGGTTGCCGGTACTCCGGGATAATTGGCGATTTCTTCTGTAAGAACCATCTGACCGCCTACAGCCCCTTCATTCAAAATAAGGGTCGAAAGCCTGGCACGGGAGGCGTAAATGCCGGCTGTCAGGCCAGCCGCCCCCGCACCAATAATCATGACATCATATACCTCTCCCATAAATTATACTTTTTCAGCAAACTGATTTTCAAGCACAGCAGATACCTGCTGCATGTTCTGAATACTGCTGGTTGCATGTGCCACCTTTCCGTTTTTGTAATACATTGTAAACGGCAGGCCCATAAACCCCCTGCATTCAGGAGCATTGCGAATTACGGCAGCCTCAGGATTATCAAAGGCCATCACGGCAAATTTCACATCCGCACGCTCCTCCTCAAGCTCTTCCATAACATCATACACCGGCATACACATGGGGCCCATCCGGCCACAGCATACCATTACATTTTCATTTTCCTCAATCATCCTTTGCAGTTCTGCTGCTGTTTCAATCTCATGAAGATTTGTCTGCAATAATTTCATATTCAATACTCTTTTAATTTATAATATAATTTTTTGTTATCCCTAATCCGACAACTGTAAAAGTTCATTAATGATTTCATTATCCGATTCAAGCTTTCCCTGCAGGTATTTATCAATGAGTATTTCCGGTTTGTCTGCCTGAACACCAACATACAGGGTTATCTTTCTTGATGCAAATAGCTTTATCAGTCCGGGATTCATCCTGAAAGCGATAACATCAGTGATGCCCAGCTCATCAAGCCATTGGGGAAGTTCTGAAACAACTTCGTTCCCAGGCAGCTGAATTTTTTGCAATGTCCTGCTGCTGCCGGCGATTTCATAAATCACATAATGGCTGCACTCTCCAAAGTGCCCTATCTGATTTTCATTAATTACCGGTATGGCTATCCTTTTTTTCACTCAATAAAGTTTTATGCAAAATTATAATCTACTGCCCCGGGATTCAAGAAAACTGCACTGGCATATGAATGACTTTTAACTGTAATAAATCAGGAAAATTACTGCCATATTCCAATAGCATAGTTTTTGTACTTTTGTAAAGTTTCAATAGAAAAGCAAGAAATGAGCAGTGACAATATCCATAACATTCCCCCGCAGCCCGGGAACCTCAGTCCTTTTCATCATTTACCCGGTGAGATGGATCTGCTGGCGCAGAAGAAAACCCGCATCACCTATCTGAAGGGGGAAACAATTTTCAAGCAGGGTGCCTTTGCCCCTTATGTCCTTTATGTAGTTAAGGGGCTGATTAAGGTTTATTTACAGACAGGTTATGACAAACAGGTAAATTTAAGTCTTGCCCGGGAAGGCGATTTTCTTGCCTTTGCATCAATATTTGGAGAAAATATCCATACCTATTCAGCGCTGGCATTGACCGATTCTGAAATCTGCATGATTGAAAAAGAAAGCCTCCGGGACATCCTGCTGCAAAACCCGCAATTTGCACTTGAGGTGACTTCAAGAAACTACAGCAATGAAAAACACCTTCTTGAAATGATAAAAAACCTTTCATACAAGCAAATGAGAGGTAAGCTTGCTTCTGCATTACTTTATCTGTCACAGGAAGAGTTTGTGAAGGAAAATGTGTTTGAAAACCTTTCACGTCAGGATATCGCCGATTTTGCCTCTGTGTCTGCTGAAAGTGCCATCCGGTTTTTAAAGGAATTTGAAAAAGAGAATATCATTGAACTGAGGGGGAAGGATATTCTGATTACAGATGGCAAAAAACTTGATGTAATCTCAAAAACAAGCTAGGAGGATATGATTCTGTCAGATGAAAAAAAAGAAAGGCTGCTCTCGGAGGTTCAGGTAACCGCTACCAGGAGCAGTGGGCCGGGTGGGCAGAACGTAAATAAGGTCAGTACAAAAATTGAATTGCGTTTCATGGTCGAAGCCTCTGATATATTGACCGGTGAAGAAAAACAACTCATTTACAATAAGCTGAAAAACCGTATCAGCATGCATGGGGAACTCATCCTGACTTCTTCTGCTGAGCGCTCACAATGGAGAAACAGGGAAAAAGCTGAACAAAAATTTGTTGAACTGATTCAGTGGGCACTCACCAAACCACGCAGGAGAAAAAAAACGCAACCTACTGCAGCTTCAAGGCAAAAACGAATTGAGAACAAAAAACAGCATGCACAAAAGAAAGAATTACGAAAACCTCTCAAGTTTTGAATTGTTACCATAATCATTGTATAGTATGCTGTTGTACAACATCTTTATCAGGCTAAATGAAGTAAAAGCTCATTAGATAACACCTCAGAATCCTATTTTTTTTGTGCAAAATGACTGTAATGTCAGATGAATATTGTTATTTTGTTACCGATAAATTCTGTGCATGAGAAGATTTTTACATGAATGCCGGGTTTTAATTATCCGGATTATTGATAGTTTTTATTTTCCATTCCTGCGTTTTATCCCTATAGAGATATTCAGGTATGGCATGACAGGTGGCGCCAATACCTTTTTCGATATCCTTTTATACTACATTTTCTATCAGTATATCCTGTCACGGCAGATTATCGAGCTTGGATTTATAGCCATCAGCCCCCACATTGCAGCATTCCTGCTTGTGTTCCCCATTACTTTTACTACAGGTTTTATGCTTGCCAAATATGTTACATTCACTGCTTCTGAACTACAGGGAAGGGTGCAACTGTTTCGTTACTGGCTTACTGTTTCTGCTGCTATATTCCTGAATTATATCTTTTTAAAACTGTTCGTTGAATTCATGGGACAGGAAGCCATAGTTGCCAAATCGTTGACTACAGTAATTGTTGTCATGTTCAGCTATGTGTCACAAAGGCATTTTTCATTTAAGACCGCAGGACTGGGAACAATTTCTTTGTCCGATCACGATTCCTGAACCTTAGCCGTTGTAATGTTTCAGAAACAGCTGGGTAGCCCTTCCAAATTCAAAAAATAGCTATATTGCACTTGCTACTATAATATATGCAACAATTCAGGCAAGAATATTATCCTACAATTATCCAGGCAATTCATCTGCTCATACTATACCTGTTCATACAGGCCCTGGTCGATTTCCCCCTGGCATTGCTCGATTACTATAATGATACCGATTACCTCTCTCATCCTGTAAAGAAAATGTTGCTTAATGCCGGCTCCACATTATTTATCCTTCTGTATGGGCTTAGAAAATCAAAATCGCATGTACTGAAAGTATTTCCGTTAAAGTTTTTCAATCCCCTTATTATACTGCCACTCATTGCATTCTTTTGGGGTGCACATTTTCTGCTTGAGGAAATCAATAGAGAAGTGGAAAGGCTCATTCCTGCACCTCAATGGTTCTGGGAATTATTCAGCAGGATTTTCGACAGCGATTACGGGTGGTGGGGTGCTTTTTTTAAAGTTGTAGTCATCGCTCCGGTCATTGAAGAACTTATATTCAGGGGGATCATCCTTCATGGATTCCGTAGAAATTACAGTGCGGTTACCGCTGTGGTAATGTCAGCACTGCTGTTTTCGCTGTTTCATCTTAACCCATGGCAGATTCCTGCAACTTTTATCCTGGGTTTGCTGCTGGGCTGGATAATGCTTCACACGAAAAATATTATACTTGCAATTATCGGGCATGCAATCAATAACCTGATGGTCCTGTTAACCGTCACTTTCTGGGAAGAACTGCATACCCATGGAATTTACCTGATGCCCCCGGAGAAAAAACTTGTACTGGGAGCACTGGTTGCCGTACTTTCTCTTATCCTGATCTATCTGTCCATGCTTTGGCCAATCAAAGTTTCAAAAAAAAGACAGTGAATCCTTTCATGATTTTTTGAAATTTTCATTCAGTTTTTCTGAACTTAATCTCATGTGATCTGTTTTTATGGCTAACAACTTAAAACAGTTAAAAATTATAGTTGAAAATGGAAGAACAAGTAATTACCAAAATGCCAGCCATAGGTGATATGGCTCCTGATTTTACAGCAAATACAACTTACGGACCGCTCAGGTTTTCTGAGTACAATAAAGGAAGTTGGGTTATTTTATTCTCTCATCCTGCCGACTTTACACCTGTCTGCACTACAGAAATGAGTGGTTTTGCAAACCGGCATGATGAGTTTAAGGAACTGAATACAAAATTGCTCGGGCTTAGCATCGACAGTATCCACTCACACCTGGCATGGGTGAACAACGTGAAGTCAAAAACCGGGGTGTTGTTCAATTTCCCAATCATTGCCGACATTGATATGAAGGTGTCAAAACTGTATGGGATGTTGCAGCCCAACGAAAGCGAAACAGCGGCTGTCAGGGCAGTATTCTTTATCGATCCCACAGGAAAAGTCAGATTGGTGATGTATTACCCGCTCAATGTGGGCAGGAACATGAACGAAATTATCCGTGTGTTGAAGGCACTGCAACTTTCAGATAAGCATAAGGTAGCCATGCCACTTGACTGGCAGCCCGGTGAAAAGGTCATCGTTCCTCCTCCAAAAACGATGGATGAAATGGAAGAACGTGAAAAAAGCGATTATGAAATGGTCGATTTTTATCTTGCAAAAAGAAGTATAGACTGATTTCCTTTCTTTTATAAATCGAAAGAGGCTGTCGTGAGATAGCCTTTTTTGTTTATCTGTATTCCATGGCCGATTGAAATTAGAAAAATGTATTTTTATCAGTTGAAAGAAATAAAAATGCAGACTATGAAACTAAAATTGATTTTTTGTTTGCTGGTTACCGTGGCAGCAACAGGTGCTTTTGCACAATCGGGGAAAGTGTATGATAACCTTTCATTCCAAAGTAAAATCCTGAACATGGAAAGAAAGTATGCAGTTTACCTCCCACCTGATTATGACAGTTCTGAACGCAGTTATCCCGTGCTGTACCTGCTGCATGGCTCAGGTGATGATCAAAGCGGCTGGATCCAGTTTGGCGAAGTGCATCATATTGCCGACAAAGCTATAAAGGAAGGAACCGCCACCGCCATGATTATAGTGATGCCTGATGCCGATACCGGACAACGCGGATATACAAACGATCCATCGGGAAACTGGAGGTATGAAGATTTCTTTTTCGAAGAACTTATCCCCTTCATCGAAAAAACCTACACGGCACGAACAGCAAAGCGTTACAGGGCTGTGGCCGGTTTGTCGATGGGCGGCGGGGGCACTTTCTTTTATGCCCTGCACCGGCCCGATATGTTCTCTGCTGCCTGTCCGCTGAGTGCTTCAACAGGACCGCTTACACGGCAGGAAGTTGAAGGCTATATGCAGCGCAGGGGTATGCCTGGTGCTTCACAGCAACTGAAGGATGAATGGTTTAAAAAATACAGCGTACTTGAACTGATCAAAAATATGCCCGATGACAGGAAAAGGGATGTTCGCTGGTATATCGACTGCGGTGATGATGATTTTCTTTACGAAGGAAATTCCCTTGTGCACATTGAAATGCGCAAAAAAGAAATTCCGCATGAATTCCGCATCCGCGACGGGGGTCATACCTGGACCTACTGGCGTGAGTCGCTTCCTGAAGTACTTAAATTCGTATCAGCCAGTTTCCATCAGCATTAAAAAATTAATTGCCATCCCGCTGCCCGGAAGATCATTTTTCTTTTTGTAAAAATCACAAAATAACTACTTTTGATTTTCATTATCTAAATTCTGAATCATGAAGTATGGTTATTTTGATGATCAAAACAGGGAATATATCATAACCGATCCCAAAACTCCATGGCCGTGGATAAATTACCTGGGAAATGACGATTTTTTCTCTCTCATTTCCAATTCGGGTGGCGGGTATAGTTTTTACAAGGATCCACGATACCGGAGGCTAACAAGGTTCCGGTATAATAATGTACCCATTGATGACAATGGCAGATACTTCTACATCAGCGATAATGGTACGGTATGGTCGCCCGGATGGAAACCTGTCAAAACACCCCTCGACTGTTATGAATGCCGCCACGGTTTGGGATATACAACCATATCGGGCCGGAAAAATCAACTGCTGGCAGAGGTTACCCATATTGTACCCCTGGGTGTCAGGGCCGAAATCATGAAAGTCAGGCTCAGAAATGAAAGCTCCGGTGCCAAATCATTCACGCTTTTTTCTTTTCTTGAATGGAACCTCTGGAATGCGCTTGATGACATGACAAATTTCCAGCGGAATTACTCTACCGGTGAGGTTGAGGTTGACGGGCCGGTCATCTATCACAAAACCGAATACAGGGAACGCCGCAACCATTATGCCTTTTATGGGGTAAATCATCCGGTTGACGGCTTCGATACCGACAGGGAATCGTTCACCGGATTATATAATTCCTATGCTGAACCTGATGTTGTTTTCAGCGGCAAATCAAAGAATTCGGTAGCTCATGGATGGTCGCCTGTTGCTTCCCACATGCTCAGGATTGAACTGAATGCAGGAGAAGAAAAGGAATTTGTATTCATCCTGGGTTATATTGAAAATGAACCTGAGCAGAAATGGGAATCAAAGAAAGTGATCGATAAAACAAAGGCTAAGCAGCTCATCAGTGAATTTTCCACATCGGAAAGTGTTGAGCTGGCCCTGCAGAAACTGAAGGATTACTGGACAAACCTGCTATCAAATTACCAAGTCAGCAGCGCCGATGAAAGGCTCGACAGAATGGTAAACATCTGGAATCAGTACCAGAATATGGTTACATTTAATATGTCGAGGTCGGCTTCTTATTTCGAATCAGGAATCGGACGGGGAATGGGGTTCCGCGATTCAAACCAGGACCTGATTGGTTTTGTACACCTGATTCCCCGGAAAGCAAGGGAACGCATACTTGACCTTGCTGCCACCCAGCTTGAAGATGGCGGTGCTTATCACCAGTACCAGCCACTTACAAAAAAAGGCAACAGCGACATTGGCGGAAACTTCAATGATGACCCGCTCTGGCTCATTCTGTCAACCACATTGTACATTAAGGAAACCGGCGATTTCGGCATCCTTGCCGAGATGGTTCCCTACGACAACAACCCTGATAAGGCCCGGCCTATGCTCGACCACCTGGAACGCTCCTTCAGGCACGTTATCAATAACCTGGGGCCTCACGGCCTCCCGCTCATTGGCCGGGCCGACTGGAACGACTGTCTGAACCTGAACTGCTTTTCCACAAATCCCGATGAGTCATTCCAGACTACCGAAAACAAAACCGGTGGTGTGGCTGAATCAGTGATGATTGCCGGTATGTTTGTGCTCTATGGAACGGAATATGCTGAACTGCTTTTTCGGCTCAACAAAAATGAACAGGCCCGTGAAGTAATGTCAGAAGTTGCAAAGATGACCTCAGCTATTGAAAAACATGGCTGGGATGGTGAGTGGTTCCTGAGGGCATATGATTTCTTTGGTGAGAAGATTGGCAGTAACGAAAACAGGGAAGGCAAAATATTTATTGAATCCAATGGCTTCTGTTCGATGGCAGCGATAGGGACTGAAAACGGATGGCCACGGCTGGCCCTCGATTCGGTAAAGAAATACCTCGACTGTGAATATGGCATTGTGCTGAATCATCCTGCATATACCGGGTACGATTTAAGCAAGGGGGAAATAACAAGCTATCCTGAGGGTTACAAGGAAAATGCGGGCATATTCTGCCACAACAATCCCTGGATTATGATTGGTGAAGCCATTGCAGGAAACGGTGACAGGGCTTTCGAATACTACAGCAAAATCTGCCCTTCATACCTGGAGGAAATCAGCGAACTGCACCGGACCGAGCCTTACGTGTATTCGCAGATGATTGCCGGTAAAGATGCATGGAAACCCGGAGAGGCCAAAAATTCGTGGCTCACCGGAACTGCTGCATGGAACTTCTTTGCCATTTCCCAATATATACTGGGTATCAGGCCTGATTATGACGGGCTCATCATTGACCCATGCATTCCGCAAAAATGGGATGGGTTCAGAATCACAAGAAAATTCAGGAACACCGAATATATAATAACAGTTGTGAACCCCGACAATATTTCAAAGGGCGTAAAGGAATTGTGGGTCGATGACAGGCAAATCGAAGGCAATAGAGTGCCGCTTGTTGAAAAGAAAACATGCCATGTGAAAGTGGTAATGGGATAGTTTTTCAATCAATGACAAAAAAAAATCAGGTGACATGGCACCTGATTTTTTTTTGTTCTGCATGTATAGTTTACCTTACAAAAGAAGCATTATTCAGGTAATCATAGCAAAGTTTCACACCTTCAAACTGGGTCATGCCTTCACGGATATTTTCCAGTTCCACGTAGAATTCATCCAGACCGATTTCATAAGCCTTGTTGAAAATGTTTTCAAAATTCATCATTCCCGAACGGCCAAGTATTGAGCGGTCTTTGATATGCAGCACAGGGAACCTGCCTTTGTATTTTTCAAAATATTCAAGCGGATCCTGCTGGCCCATCACAGTCCAGTAAACATCCATTTCAAAGAATACAAGCGACGGGTCGGTACCGTTCAGCATCAAATCGTAAATAATATCACCTGCCCTCGACCAGGGGTTTGTGTTGTTGGCTTTGTCTTCCTCCTTCACCACCCTCTGGAATTCACCGCTATGGTTGTGATATCCCCATTTCAGGCCTGCAGCTTTGGCAATTTTGCCCGCATTGTTGAACACTTCACATACAATGGCAACATCTTCATGGTTTTCAGTAACCGGCTGTCCGGGCTGAACAAAGTTATTCACACCAAGTTTGGCATGATCCTCTGCAGTTCTCTTCCAGAATTCTGCAATTTCTGCCATGTTCTCCCTTGTATATTTTCTTACCGGAGGGTTTACATGCGAACCAGTAACCTTAAGACCAGCATCTTCGGCCATCTTCCTGAACTCTGTCATCTCAAGGTTGTACATTTTCCCTTCGCGGTAACCGGCAGGTTCTACAGTGGTATAACCTATTTCAGCAACTCGTTTCAGTCCGTTTGGAACATCCTGTGCAAACTCCCTTCCCAGGGAATAGAGCTGAAGCCCGATGTTTTTCCTGGCAGCTGAGCCGCCTTTCTTCTTTTTGGCTGCCATGGCCGGTGTCATTGAACCTGCCACCATCCCCCCAACCGTGAGAAGCCCCAGTTTCTTAAGAAATTCTCTTTTTGTTTCCATCTCAGATACGTTGAATATTTATTAGGTTTAAAACTAAATCTGTGAAAAAGGACGGCGGTATTCATAATGATAAAGCCTGTGTGAGGCAGCCTCCTTGTCATTGACAAAACTAAGGGTTGCAGGGTTCCATTTTACCGGGCGCTGCAGTTCAGTGGCAATATTGCCAAGGCAGCAAAGGGTATTGGTGCTGGCGCCAACTTCAACCGGTGCAACCGGATTGTTCCTTGACCGTACCGCATCAATAAAATCCTGCATGTGTGGTGCACTGATCTCGAAAACCAGCCCCTCCTGCTGTTCGGGCCGCTGCCTGTTGCGCGCCCTTTCTGCCCTTTCCTTTGCCATGGCTTCACGTTCGGCATCGGTCATCTGACGGGGACGGCGCCCTGCAAGTTCTTCCGGTACAAGAGAAGGATCGGATGCTCCCAGGTATCCGCGGGCAACTTCTATCCATCCGTTGGTTCCCATAAACTTGATGCCCTGTGCTCCCGGATAATCTTCAAGATATGGCTGCTCGGTCATTACAATGCCGTTCAGGTACTTAAACGTAAGATATTCTGTTCCCTGGTAACCCTTGGGTATGATCTCCGAAGGCCCTGAACCATCCATCCCAATGGCAGCCTGTGCAATGTCGAACATGTGTGCACCCCAGTCGGCAGTAAAGCCATTGCCTGTTTCACGGTACCAGCGCCATGCTCCCCATAGTTTTTCCTGCTCAGCAGGCTGAAGTGATATCGGGGGACATAAATCAGGATGATAATGTACATTCGGATCATTGAGCGGCCCCATCCATAAATTGAAATTAAGGTTGCCAGGAACAGGCTCTTCCGGGAGGTCAAGCGGTTTAGGCGGATCGCCAACCTTCGCATATATTCTTTCTATATGCCCTATTTTCCCTGCTTGTACAAGTTCAATGGCTTTCTTGAATTCGTTGCTCGAACGCTGCTGGCTGCCCACCTGAATTATCTTGTTATTCTCTTTTGCAACTTTTACCATGACAAGGCCTTCCCTGATTGTGAAAGCCAGTGGCTTCTGAACATATACATCTTTACCGGCCTGAACGGCATGGATTGTCTGAAGGGCATGCCAGTGGTCGGGTGTGACAACTTCCACTGCATCTATGTCCTTGCGGTTAAGCAAATCCTCGTAATGCTCATACATGTCGCAGCGCGGTGCCATGGCCATCTTTTTCTGCCACTCTTCAACCCGCTGTTTAAACCTGACCTGCTTCATGGTATCTACATCACATACTGCAGCTACCTGCACGCCGGGAACGCTTCCGAAACTTGTAAAATCCGACAGGGCCTGCCGGCCGCCACCAATAAAGCCCAAAACAACACGGTCACTTGGTGCAATCCTTACACCATTGATTGTCCACGAAGGCAATACGGTCAGTCCGGCCAAACCAAGGGCCGACCACCCCAGAAACTTTCTGCGGCTTAACGAATTATCTGTTGATTTTTTCATAAATCATTAATTAATTATATTGGTATTATTGTAATTCACCCTCATTATATGGTTCCTTCAACAGGAGCATCAGCTCCAATTAAAATAACCAGCCTTTTAGCGACCGCCAATTTAATTCAATTTTACGGGAATAAATATTAATTCGTTTAGACTTTTAATGCTGCATATGGTTTAAAATCAAACATACAATAATTATTCTTCTTTCTGTTTTTCCTTGTATTGCAAAAAAAGACTTCCTCCCGTGCTACCTGCAGCCGGGAAACCAAATGCAACGTATATTTAGTGGCATCTGTACATCAGTTGGTTAAACTAACGCCTGGTGCTTAATTCAAAACATACCGCGGGCATTGTTGCAACGGTTGCCTGATACGGCATTGTTGATCACTCAAAACGTGCCCGAAAATTAAAACTGACCATATGATGGTTGTATGACTGTTTGATTCCTTGTTCTGATTAATGATTTTCTGCTAATTTTACAACCCAATTAATTAAATGTAACATGCAGTTATTTTATGTGCCTGAAGTTTCAGATGATGATTTTTATCTTGATGAAACAGAATCGAAACATGTTGTTAGGGTTTTAAGGCTTGGAAAAGGCGATGTTATATTTTGTACAAACGGTACAGGAAACTTCTTCAGGGCCACAATTACAGATGCGAACCCTAAAAAGTGCCTGATGAAAATCATCAAACCTGTACAGCAGGTTGCCCCGAAAAGCTACAATATCCATATTGCCATAGCCCCTGTAAAGAATAATGACCGGTTGGAGTGGTTCCTTGAAAAGGCAACAGAATTGGGCATCGATGAAATCAGCCTGCTGCTGAGTGACAACAGCGAACGAAAAACAGTCAAACCCGACAGGCTCGAAAAAGTAATTATATCGGCCATGAAGCAATCGGTTAAGGCATACCTGCCCCGGTTGAACGACATGATACCGTTCGATAAATTTATTGAAGGCTGCAAATCACAGCAGAAATTCATTGCCCATTGCAGGAAAGACCAATTGCCCCATCTGAAAAACCAGGTACAGCAGAATACTTCTGTTGTTGTACTTATTGGGCCTGAAGGTGATTTCAGTACGAATGAAATTGAACTTGCCATGCAGCATCAGTACTTACCCGTTTCCCTGGGCGATGCCCGGCTCCGTACGGAAACAGCAGGGATTGCAGCATGCCATATTGTTAATTTATCTAATGTTTAAACTGCATTCAGCAGGTTTATTTTTCAGGTTAAAGTTGAAATCGTATATTTCGGTCATGAATATGAAAATGAAATTCACACTCATAATTTTCATGATTTGCTCGATGGCTGCCGGTGCACAAACCCAGCTGACAAGAATTGCACTCCTGAAATACGGAGGGGGTGGCGACTGGTATGCCGATCCAACTGCCCTTCCTAACCTGATTCAGTTTTGCAACCAGCAAATGAACACGAATATTCATCACGAACCTTCAACAGTTGAAGCAGGAAGTGCCGAACTGTTCAATTTCCCGTTTCTGCACATGACCGGTCATGGAAATGTTGTTTTCTCTGAGCAGGAAGCCATGAACCTCAGGGCATACCTCGAGGCTGGCGGTTTTCTGCATGTGGACGACAATTACGGGCTCGACCCTTTCTTCAGGCGTGAAATCAAAAAGGTCTTCCCCGACAGTGAGCTGAGGGAGTTACCTGCCTCCCACCCTGTTTTCCACCAGAAATACTCTTTTAGCGACGGGCTTCCCAAGATCCATGAGCATGATAATAAACCGCCCCAGGCATTCGGCATTTTTATTGACGACCGCATGGTGTGTCTGTACACCTATGAATCGGACATCAGTGACGGGTGGGAAGACCCGGCCGTTCATAACAATCCGCCCGAACTGCGTGAAATTGCCTTGAAAATGGGTGCCAACATCATTTCATTTGTGTTTAACCAGTAGCTGGCAAAACAGCCATACACCGGGATGATCATGAACTTGAAAAAAACATAAAACCATATCACCATTATGGTGTTATTAGTTGTAAAATTGATAAACAGGAAAAAATGAAAAAATTATTGATTGTATTGACCTTGGCTTTCCTGGTTGGAACGGCAGCAACAGCACAGGATTACAATACCGGGATCGGTATTCGTGGCGGCTTGTGGAACGGTTTGACAGTAAAACATTTCATAAGCGGCAATACTGCCATTGAAGGGCTTCTTACCACACGCTGGGATGGCTTTAACCTTACAGGCCTCTACCAGATCCACGCGCCCGGTGCGTTCGATGTACCACGACTGAACTGGTACTACGGAGCCGGTGCCCACCTTGGGTTCTTTGAGGGACATCCCCGGAATCCCTGGTTCACCAGTGATTCATCACATACAATCCTTGGTTTGGATGGTATCATTGGAATTGAGTACAACATCGAACCCATTCCATTCAACATTTCCCTCGACTGGAAGCCATTCCTGAACCTTCTTGGCAATGTTGGGTTCCGCGCCGACGATATTGCCATTTCGGTGAGGTTTATCTTCTGACAAAAATTCAAAAAATACAACGGAAAAGCTGCATCGCATATGATGCAGCTTTTTTTATGCCCCCTGCCCCATTACATGGGTACTTTAATAATCCTCCTCCCGGGTTTTACGCCACACCAAATTCAATATAAACTCAATACAAATTCAGTGTAAACTCAATTATAATTGAATTTACATTGAATTAATACTGAATTTAAATTGAATTATGATTGAGTTTAACAGCCTCCTGTCAGCTTTATTTGGCAGCTCCACCTATGGAAACCTGCCGGTATTCTCAGCAAAACGGAAGGCATAAAAAAAGCTGTCGGTGCTGACAGCTTTTTTTATGGATATCTTTTTCAATTAGTATGTCTGCTCAAGTTTCAGCGTTTCAGTTGGCTGATCGCAAACCCCTGACGGTCCGAAGTACTGGATGGGTCCCGGATAAACGTAATGGGTTCCCAATGCCCATTCTCCCCTTTTTGAGGCGAAGTATTTGAAAGGGGCTCCCCCAAGGTTGACCATGGCCTTCTGGATGACCGGTTTCATGTGCCCATGGCGCCTTTCCATATTCATCATCATTGTAATTGGCACACCGCCTGCTATCCATTCTGAAGCAGGAGCGGTAAGGTTGCGTACCGATGCCATGTAGCCCGATTTGCCCGAAGCCACCAGCACGGCTGCAGTTACACCAAGCGAATAGCAATAGTCGGCATCAAAATTTGATGGCGCTGCACAACGTCCTTCATATCCGAAGAAATGATAAAGGACACTGAATTTGCCGTTGAATTTTCCTTCTGATTTTAAATCAGCAAGACGGGCTTTCACCATTTCACCAAGCAGTTTTTCAGTTTCAATGAGCGAGACCTGGACGTTGCCATGCGGATCGCGGTCGAGTGTCAGCTGGTTGGCAATACCAGAAGGCAGTGAATTGTACAGGCCAGCTGAATGTTCCGACAGATGAAGCGCTACCCATTCCCTCTGGTGCGTTTTCTTCAGCATTTTGAATTCCTTTTCGGTTTCAGAACCTTCTGCAAGCAAATCATTGAGTTCCGATATCAGGATTTTCATCTCGGGGATAAACTCTACAAGCCCTTCAGGAATTAAAGCAACGCCAAAATTTTCTCCATTTTCCGAACGTTGTGCCACCACACTTGCAATATAATCGACAATATCGGTAAGGGTTTGCTTTTTCTCGGCCACCTCTTCCGAGATCAGTGTGATGTTAGGCTGTGTTTTCAATGCACATTCAAGGCCGATGTGTGACGCTGAACGTCCCATCAGCTTAATGAAATGCCAGTATTTTTTAGCTGAATTGGCATCGCGCTGGATGTTGCCTATCAGTTCGGAATATACTTTTGTTGCTGTGTCGAAACCAAATGAGGTTTCAATCATTTCGTTTTTAAGGTCACCATCAATTGTTTTCGGACAACCGATAATCTGTACACCTGTGTTTTTCTTCAGGTAATATTCGGCGAGAACGCATGCATTTGTATTGGAATCATCACCACCGATAATGACAAGTGCATTCAGGTTCAGATCACGGGCAATTTCAAGGCCTTTATCGAACTGCGATTCCTCTTCCAGTTTTGTACGGCCTGAACCAATAATATCAAACCCGCCAGTATTCCGGTATTCATCGATAACCGATGCTGTCAGTTCAACATAACGGTGATCGACCAATCCACCCGGACCTCCAAGGAACCCATACAGCTTGCTGTTGGGGTTGATTTTTTTCAGTCCGTCGAAAATGCCTGAAATCACGTTGTGTCCTCCCGGTGCCTGGCCACCCGACAGGATAACGCCTGCATTGACCGGTTTTCCCGATTCCAGGATACCATCTTCACCAAAAGCAATCAATGGCATTCCACAGGTATTAGGGAAAAGCGCTTCAATCTCTTTTCCATCTGCAACCGGGGTTGTGTTCTCGCCCTCAATCAGTTTGGGTGTTCCCTGCAATGACTTGGGCAGTTTGGGCTGATAGTTTGCCCTTTCCTTCTGAAGTTCGCTGATATTCATTGTTATATTATTTGATTTATATCATCAGGGTTCCTCTAAAACGAAACCTTCTCTTTTTCAAAATTAATTCATTATTAGAAGATACGGAGGCACTGCTGCCTTTTTAGTTTTGATTTAAAGATTAATTAAAAGGGTAACCGCAATATTCAGGGTTTTGATTTGCGTTTCTGGCTGTCCATCCTTTTTTTCCACTTTTCAAGGGCCAGCTGTTGCAGGTCTTCCACTTTATCCGATTCATCGATGATTTCAAGTCCGAGGAGGGTTTCAAACAGGTCTTCCATTGTAACAAGCCCCACTACGCTCCCGAATTCATCGATGACAATGGCAAGATGTTCGCGGTTCAGAATGAGGGTATCCATCAGCTTTGCCACCGTATAATTGTCCTCAATAAACAGGGCGTTGCGCTTAATTTCAGACGCTTTGACCGAATGTTGGTCCTGTGCCAGGTGCTCAAGCACGGTATCTTTAAGAATTACCCCCGTGATGTTGTCGGGTTGCTTATGATAAACAGGTATGCGCGAGAACACCATGGGTTTTATTTCCCTGTAGATTTCATCCATTGGCATGTCCTCTTCAATCATTGTCAGCACCGAGCGGGGGGTCATAATGTCGCGTACTTTCAGATTTTCCAGGCGAAGCAGGTTCTGGATAATCGATTTTTCTTCCCGGTCGAGGGCACCGCTTTCCAATCCAACATCAGCCATTGCGGCAAAGTCGGCACGGCTGAAAACGCTTCCCTGTCCGGTTTTGACAAGCCGCGTGATGCCCTTGCTCATCCACACAAACGGAGCCAGCACTACAAGCAGCACCCGCAGGGAGTTTACAGTGAATGGTGTAAGCTGCTGCCAGAATACAGCCCCTACAGTTTTGGGTATAATTTCCGAAAGTATCAGAATTGCCAGTGTCATCAGGGTGGCAATGATTGATTCATAACTGGTGTTGATGAATAATAATGTAACCTGGCTGTTCCCGAACAGCTTTCCGGCCTGAACCCCTACCCCGAGTGCACCTATTGTATGGGCAAAGGTATTCAGTGTAAGTATGGCTGAAAGTGGCTTGTCGATGTCAGACTTCATTTTGTTTAACAGAAACCCTATTTTAGGCTTTTCCGTCTGCATCCGCCCGATATATGAAGGTGTATTGCTTAAGAGAACAGCTTCCCACATTGAACAAAAAAAAGAAACAACTATTGATAATGCCAAGAATAAAAGTAATGTTCCCATATATGTTTTTTAATTCCCCGAAAAGCTGAAGCCGGTATAAATTGTCACTGTTTTTTACATTTTTGCTCTACGACACTAAATTAGATATTTAAACCTTCATTTAAAAGATAGTCAGACAATAATTACAAAAGAACTGCTATTTTTGTTTTTTTCGATACCAGCTTTTGATAATATTTTACATTTGTCAATTATTACAAAAACACAAAATATGAAGTACCGTATAACATTGATTGTTTTAGCTATGAGCGCAAACATGTTGATTGCCCAGAATGAAAAAGATCCTTACATGTGGCTTGAGGAAGTTGAAAATCCGAAGGCCCTGTCATGGGTCGACAAGTGGAATGAGGAAACAGTGGAAGTCCTTTCGTCGCAACCCGGCTATGAAGCCATTTACAGCAAGAGCCTCGAAATCCTGAATTCAACCGACAGGATTGCCGATCCCTCCATCAGGGGTAAGTATATCTACAATTTCTGGCAGGATGAGCAGTACCAGAGAGGCATCTGGAGAAGGACTACAGTGGCTGATTATCAGTCGGATAATCCAAAGTGGGAAATACTTCTTAATATTGATGAGCTTTCTGAAAACGATGGCATCAAATGGGTTTTCAAGGGAGCATCGGGGTTGTATCCCGATTACAGGAGATTCCTTGTTAGCCTTTCAAAAGGTGGTGGTGATGCAGTGGTTATCAGGGAGTATGATACTGAAACCAAATCGTTTGTTGCCAATGGGTTTCATTTGCCTGAAGCAAAAGGGAATGCCTCGTGGGTAGATATAAATACGCTGCTGGTGTCAACTGATTTTGGCCAGGGCTTAACAACTTCGGGGTATCCGCGGCAGGTAAAGGTACTGAAGCGGGGGGCATCACTTGAACAGGCAAAGGAAATTTTCAACGGACAGGAAAATGATATGGGCATATGGGGCTATACAATGCCAACTCCCAAAAAAGTATACCAGCTCATTACAAGGCGTACATCATTTTATGAGGGCGAATATTATTTCATTGAAAAGGGTAAAACTGTAAGGCTTGACCTGCCTTCCGATATCGATCTTAGTGCAATATTCAAGGATCAGGTGATTTTCAGCCTGAAATCCGACTGGAAAATAAACAACCAGACGTATACCCAGGGTTCAGTGATCAGCATTGGCTACGACGATTTACTGAAAGGAAAAAGGAATTTTGCGCTGATGATATCGCCCGGTGACCGCTCAAGCGTTACAAGTATCAGCAGCACACAGGACCGCCTGCTGGTTAACATGCTGGTTAATGTAAAAAGTGAATTGTACAGCTACAGGTGGAACGGGAAGTGGATGAAGGAGAAGATTGATGCTCCTGATATGGGCAACCTGTCACTGGCATCGGCCGATGAGTTCAGCAACACCTATTTCTTCTATTTCCAGAATTTCCTGGAGCCTTCAACCCTGTATACAGGTGATGCCACCAATTCTTCTGTAAAAAAGATAAAATCGCTGCCATCATGGTTCGATACAAGTAAATATACCGTAAAGCAGTATGAGGCTGTTTCAAAAGATGGCACTGCGATACCTTATTTCATCGTTCACAAAAAAACTATGGAACTGAATGGTAAGAACCCTACCCTGCTTTATGCCTACGGTGGCTTTGAAGTACCACAGCTGCCAAGGTTTTCGGCCCTTACCGGTACAGCATGGCTTGAAAAAGGAGGCGTTTATGTTCTGGCCAACCTCAGGGGCGGCGGTGAATTTGGTCCTAAATGGCACCAGGCCGGATTGAAGGAAAACCGTCAGCTTGTTTTTGATGATTTCCATGCGGTGGCCGAAAGCCTGATATCGAAGAAGATAACTTCACCTTCAAAGCTTGGAATTTACGGAGGCAGCAATGGCGGACTGCTGGTAGGTGTTGCCATTACACAACGGCCCGACTTATACGGTGCAGCGGTTTGTGCCGTACCACTGCTCGACATGCAGCGATACAACAAGCTGCTGGCAGGTGCCAGCTGGATGGCTGAATATGGTAATCCCGATATCCCTGAGGAATGGGCATACATCAGTAAATATTCACCATATCACAACCTGAAAAAAGACATGGATTACCCCGAAGTATTCTTCACCACTTCCACCCGCGACGACCGGGTTCATCCGGGACATGCCCGCAAAATGGTGGCAAAGATGCATGATATGGGATACAAGGTTTACTATTTTGAGAATACCGAAGGCGGTCATGCCGGAGCCTCTACAAACGAACAAAGGGCCCAGATGAATGCCAACCTGTATTCATATTTGCAGATGAAACTGATGGATAACGAAACCTCTCAGGTTTTTTGAAGCAAAAATATCAGCATTTTTAACCTTTTAAATCAGTATTTGACATGGGCAAAAACAAACAGGATTTTTTAAGTTTGTTGCTATACAAGCCCGGAATATAAGACCAGAATTTAACGCAATTTTTGAAGGTTATTGAGTAATCCCGGTTGACGCGCCGGGATTATTTGATTTTTATAGCTCCTTCATCAATTCCAGCGCCTGCTGCGTATCCTCCACAGGAAGATGGCATGACCCATGCCTGCACACGTAAATCAGTGTTTTGTCGCCCGAATGCCTTCCCTTCAGCAACGGAACCTTGCTTTCCTTTTCAGCGAAAGCCCATACCACATGGGGAAGATAGAGCCGCTGCATGTCGGCCGATTTTTCACCAGCATGGGGCCCTGTTACAGCCACTTCATAAAAATTTCCTGTCAGTTTCAGCAAAAGGATTCCCCAGTTGGCAAATGCATGCGGGTACTGTGAGAAATGTGAAGTGACATAACGAAGCATTTTACTGGTTTTCTCCAGTAGCGAAGCATCGCCCATGATCAGGCCCAGACGGTGCAGGTTTGAAGCCATAACTGAATTGGCTGAAGGGATAACGTTGTCTTCATTCTGAAAATGATTGCTTACAGCCTGTTGAACCCCTTTTTCAGAAAAAAAGAACAGACCTGATTCTTCATCATAAAAATGGGAAAAAACTGTATCCTGAAGCAGTCTGGCTTTTTTCAGCCATTCCTCATCGCCTGAAACCTCATACAATGAAAGATATGCCTGTATGGCGAAGGCATAGTCTTCAATAAATCCCTTTACGGTTGCAACGCCTTTCTTCCAAAGGTGGTACAGGCGGCCATCGGGCGCAGCCATATGCTGGCTGATGAAGTTGCCTGTTTTTGTGGCAAGCTGCAGAAAGTATTCATCACCAAATGCCTTGTAAGCATCGGTGAGTCCCTGAATGAACAGAGCACTCCACGATGCAATCGTTTTATCGTCGAGGCCTGGCCTGACCCTTTTTTCACGCACCTCCATCAGCTTTTGCTTCCACCGCGATACTTTCTGCTGCAAGGCATCAGGCGACAGGTTATGCTTTGCGGCAAAATTATCATCAGGCAAATCACGCAGCAGGATATAATTGCCGTGCTCCCACCTCCCCTTCTCATTCACATGGTAATAGTCGCTGAAAAGGGAAAAGTCATCGCCCAGAATGTTTTCCAGTTCCTGCTGCGACCACACGTAGAATTTTCCCTCCTCTCCTTCACTGTCAGCATCGAGCGATGAGAAAAATGCACCTGCATCATCAGATAGTTCCCTTTCACAAAATTTTACTGTTTCATAAACAACCGTTTTAAATTCTTCTTCATTGAACTTCTGGAACCCTTTTGAATAAATGCTGACAAGCTGTGCATTGTCGTAGAGCATCTTTTCGAAATGGGGCACTTTCCACAAATTGTCGACCGAGTAGCGGGCAAACCCTCCTCCTGCCTGGTCATATATTCCGCCCCGGGCCATTTTCTGTAAGGTCAGCTTTACGAAATTCAGGGTGTGGGAATCGTTATGGGAATGGGCATAGTATAATAGAAAATCAAGGTTAACAGGCATCGGGAATTTTGGTTGCCCCTGTCGTCCTCCGTTTTCCATATCGAATTTTTTCTTCCATTCATTTACTCCCTTTTTGATAATCTGCTTCTCAGGTGAAGGTGAATTTTCAGGGATAACAGGAATGAACATCCGGGAAATACCATCCTGAAGGTCGCGGGCATATTTTTCTGATTGGGCCGGATTTTCTTTCCAAAAGCCGGCTACTGCAGTAATGTTCTTCAGCCATGTTTCTTTTGGGAAGTAAGTTCCGCCCCAAAGTGGGCGTCCATCGGGCAGTGCAATAACATTTAAAGGCCATCCTCCGTGCAAACCCATCAGGTGGACTGCCGACATATAATAATGGTCGACATCGGGACGCTCCTCCCTGTCGACTTTTATGCAAACGAAGTGCTCATTCATTGTTCCTGCCACTTCCTCATCTTCAAAGCTTTCATGCTCCATTACATGGCACCAGTGACATGCAGCGTAACCAATGCTCACAAGCAGCAGTCTGCCATCGGTCCGGGCATTTTTGACCAGTTCATCATCCCATGGCTGCCAGTTAACCGGGTTGTGGGCATGCTGGAGCAGATAGGGGGAGGTAGAATCGATAAGTGCGTTTGTATGCTTTTCCATTTATAATCAGTATATATCCTGAACTTTTAACAACAGAATAAGCCTTAGGTTCCCTCATCCTATCAGCAATTTGCTGATTTTGCAACGATAAGCATCCCTGGCAGCGGCAGATTAAACAGAAAATTGTAATTTTCATCCCTGAATCCGAATGCTTAAATATTAACCGGAAATGGACAGAATAATCCGCCTGCTTGTTGTATTCATGGCATGTATTTCATTCATGGCATGTGAAAGAGAAGGAATTGAAAGAACCTGGGAAATGGAAATGGAAGAACTGGATGCCCGGCTTAAAAAGCTTGAATCAGAAGGTGCAAGAATCGATACCACCCATCTTTCCGTATTTTATCGTACCCTGAAGCAAGGGGAAGGCCCCTATCCCCAGGTGGGTGACACCATCTATTTCACTTATAGAGGATATCTTCCAACTGGTAAAATCATAGAGGATTCAAATGATATTCACCCTCCAAAGGGGATCTGGAAATGCGTTTACAAGCCACAGCACAAGGTAACCGGCATGATTGATGCACTGATTTACATGAACAAGGGGGCAGAACTGGAAATGTATATTACATCAGATCTTGCCTATGGTAAAAAGGGAACTACGCTTGTTCCTCCCTATACAACCCTGATATACAGGGTTACCATGCATGATGTGGTTCAGCCCTGATGCTCCTGTTCAAGGTAAATGGTTCTTCTTTCCCTGTTACTCTGAAGACAGGCTTCAAGAATATGAAGAACATTCAGCACCTCGTCAGGCTTCACCATAGGCTCGGCGCCATTTCGCAGAACGTCATAAATATTGTCGTAGAAAAGGTTATACTTCCCTCTTTCAGTCTCGACAACCGAGTCGAAATTCAAGCCATCCCTTTCATAACATAGCCTGCCATAGTTTTCAGCCGTGTCGGCACCCCATGTTTCGCCGGCCGGGAGCAACCCTGTTTTTAGCAACTCTTCCTGTGGATCGATACCTTGTTTATAAAAAGACCCGTTCGTTCCATGGATGATGTACCGGGGACCGGGCGATTTAACAAGGTATGAACTTTTAAGAATTGCGGAGAAATGCGGGTAATCAAGTCGGATGTCATAATAGTCAACAGCCTTGCCGCCTTCCCGTAAAATCTTCAGATGGGCTGTAACTGCCAGCGGTTTACCAAAAAGGCAATACACCTGGTCGGCCATGTGTGAGCCAAGGTTGTACAGCACGCCAGAATGCTCACCCTCCTTTTCCTTCCATGAAGAGCTGTCGATCCAGTTCCGGTAACGGTCATAATGGGCTTCATACTCTGCTAATTCACCCAGAAGCTTTTGCTGCAGTATTTTTCTTACAGTGAGAAAATCGCCGTCGAGTCTACGGTTTTGAAATACAGTCAGCAGCAACTTTTTTTCTTCTGCAAGGTCAAACAATTCCCGGGCCATTGCTTTGAAAGGTGTTGCAGGTTTTTCTACCACCACATGCTTTCCTGCAAGAAGAGCCTGCCGTGTCATTTCATAATGAAATTCATCGGGCGCATTGACAATGACAAGTTCAATCCCGGGTACTGCCAGTAAATCCTCATAGGTACGCACGATTACTGCTCCTGGGAATAACTTACGGGAATTATCTTTTGAACGTTCCAGCACTGCTGCAACTTCAAATCCATCATTCACTTTTAACAGGGGGCCGTGAAATACCTGTCCCGACATGCCATATGCTGCCAGCGCCGTCTTAATAATTTGCTTCATAGGGTATATTTTTCTTCTTCGATGTGATTACATTAATTAATACTGATATTTACCTATTCTACAACATAGTTTGTACGAACTGTCATATTTGATTGTAACTTCGACTGCATAAAAGTACAAAGGCAAACTATAAAAACCAGTATATGGAAAAGTTTATCAACAGTTTTATGACAACTATTACCAGTTGCAATCTTGAAACAGGTGATTTTCCGGGACCGGTTGTAACAATCTCACGACAGGCTGGTTGCTCTGCTCAGCGAATTGCCATCAAATTATCGAAAATACTTACAGGCTACAGCTATATGTCGGATACCAAAACCGATGCCGAATGGAGGTGGGTTGACAAGGATGTTTTTGAGGAAGTTGTAGATAATATAATTGATGAAGTCAAGTCGGGCAGTTATGATGATACTGATGAATCGGTAAACATGCTGGGACAGGTTGCCCGTGCCTTTTCAAATGAAACCATATATGATATTTCGGATGAACGGATAATTGACACCTTCAAGGGAGTCATCTGGAGGCTTGCATGCAAGGGCCGCACAATCATTGTTGGCCGTTCGGCAGGAGTCATTCTCAGGGAAGTCCCGAACAAGCTGAATATACGACTTGAGGCACCCATGGAATGGAGAATCAACCGCATCATGCAACTGCGTGACTTTACCCAGGCTGAAGCTTCAGCGTATGTACATGAAATGGATTCAAAGCGCGATACATTTATTGAGAAGATAATTGGAAGAAAGGCAAATAACGATGATTTTGATGTCATTTTTAACTATGCCTCGCTGCAGGATGATGAAATCATTGACGCAATAGTCAATATTCTCAAGAATAAGAAAATCATTTCCCAGTTTGAGGATTATTAGAGAATTACATAAATTTGCGCCATTAATTATTTATATATATAAATCCTAAATTCTCGCCTTACAAAAACAAAAGCTGCTCAATGAGGGCAGCTTTTATGTTTTTTATATGTTATACCTCAAATATCTATAGTTTTTTAAACCATGAACCTGCCTGGCGCAGCTCTGAAATACTTTCAGTTTTTATGGCATAATCAAATCCTGGCTGCAGGCTTGCCGCTCCGGTTATCCCTTTACTGCTGACAGCAATGAATCCTATCTGGTGCTCATGATAGTCGGGGATCTTTTTTGTGATGCGTGCAATGGCGGCATTACATGCTTCTTCGGGCGACATGCCATTGCGCATTAATTCTACCACAAGGAACGACCCCAGAGTTTTCATCACCAGTTCACCCGACCCGGTTGCCGCTGCACCGCCAACTTCACCGTCAACAAACAATCCGGCCCCAATAATGGGAGAATCGCCTACCCTGCCATGAAGCTTGAATGCCATGCCGCTTGTTGTACATGCCCCGCACAGCCTACCCTCCTTGTCAATAGCAAGCATGCTTACTGTATCATGATTTTCTTCAAGCTGGTTTTCGATATTGATTTTTGTACTGAAAGTACCTTCTTCCTTTTTCCATTTCTTCCATCGCTTGTTCATTTCCTTTGTCAGAAGCTTTTCCTTCTTAAAGCCATTCTCAAGCGCAAATTGTTGTGCGCCTTTGCCACTCAGCATCACATGGGGAGTCTTTTCCATTACAAGTCTTGCAACTGAAACAGGATGCTTTATACATTCAAGATAGGAAACACTTCCTGCATTGCCTTTTTCATCCATAATACAGGCATCAAGTGTTACCTTGCCGCTGGCATCAGGAATGCCTCCGTAACCTACAGTAATTACCCCGGGATCGGCTTCAGTAACCCGCACGCCGGCTTCAACGGCATCAAGGGCATAACCTCCTTTTGAAATGACCTCCCATGCTGCCTGGTTGGCTTCTATTCCATGCCTCCAGGTAGAAATTATAATTGGGTATTCAGCGGTTGCAGGAAATGTTTCTGCACCTGAAATTTTGGTTAACCCCATACCAGCAATTCCAAGCGTGGTTTTTACTAAAAAGGAGCGACGTGTTGTTGCCATCGGATATATACTTAAATAATGTAATCTATAAATAACTGCTCCACCCGCGCATTTGGAAATCATTCATTCAAATTGCCGGCGATGTCCATCTTCATTATCAAACAAAAACCTTACCATCAGCATCTCTTACCTGCTGAACGTTTCCATACCAGTACATCAGCCGCTTAAACAATGTCATTGCATCAGTCGTGAGAGAAATCTTCAATGGTCTTTCTGTATTTGGAAAATGCGGAAGCCCTGGAGATAAACCCAAGGTATTTCCCTTTATCAATAACCGCAAGGTTGTACCTTCCAGAGGTTTCAAACTTCTTGGCCACCGTTTCCATATCATCATCAGGAGCAATATAATATTCGGGAAAATACATTAAATCCCTCACATAAACCTTATCATAGAGTTCCTGGTCAAAGATGATTGCCCTTACATCAGAAAGTTTTACCATTCCCAGCAATAAACCCCTATCGTTTACAACCGGGTAAAGATTCCGGTGTGAAACTGAAATAGATTTCACCAAATCGCGCAGGGTAGCCTTTGGAGAGAGAACTTCAAAATCAGTCTCAATCAGGTTCCTGACCTTCATCATGCGAAGCGCCATTTTATCCTTATGATGGGTAAACAAGTCACCTGCCAGGGCAAGCCGCTTTGTATAGACCGAATGCGGCTCAAACCTCATAATGGTGACATATGCAATTGTAGATGTAATAATCAGGGGTATGAACATCTGATATCCTCTTGTCAGCTCTGCGGTAAGAAATATTGCTGTCAGCGGGGCATGCATAACAGCTGCCATCATGCCTGCCATGCCTGCCAATGCAAAATTACTGGCTGGCAATTCAAAATTCCCTGCATAATTTACCAATAATGCAAAAAAGTAACCTGCAACTGTACCCATGAAAAGCGTTGGTGCAAATATACCTCCTACACCACCTGAACCTGTGGTAGCTGCCATTGCAATCACCTTAAAAATAAGAACCCCAAACAGAAACAGCAACAATAAAGAAACAGAATCCTTCATACCAAAGAACATCGAATTATTAAGTAGTTCTATGCCCCTGTCGTCGAATATCAGTCCTATTTCCTTGTAGCCTTCTCCCCATAAGGGCGGGAAGATAAAAACAAGCAGGCCCATAAGCAGACCTCCTGTAAGTAACCTGATGATCCATGAACCAATGAGTTTGAACTTTGACTCCAGGTACATAGTCATTCTTGTAAAGTAGATACCTGCCATCCCTGTAAATATGCCCAGCAGGATATAGAACCATACATACTGCACCGAAAACGGCTGAACCTGGGTAAAAGTTAGCATGACATCCTGGCCCATAAAAAGATAAGTAAGGGTTGTTGCAGTAACTGCCGATATCAGCAGCGGAATCAGATAAACCATTGTCAAATCAAGCATCAGTACCTCCAGCGTAAATATCACGCCTGCAATGGGGGCATTGAAAATTCCGGCAATAGCACCCGCTGCTCCGCAGCCAATCATCAGGGTTACATATTTGTATTTCAACCTGAACAACCTTGCAAGGTTGGACCCGATTGAGGCCCCGGTCAGCACAATCGGAGCCTCAGCCCCTACCGATCCTCCAAAGCCAATCGTAAGCGAACTGGCCAGCATCGACGACCATGTATTATGTGATTTCAGCCGACTGCTTTGTCGTGATATGGAATATAATATCCTGGATACCCCGTGACTGATGTCATCCCTGATGATATACTTCACAAACAGCACTGTCAGCAATATCCCCACAAGTGGGTAAACAAGGTACAGCCAGCTGATGGAGCCGGCTTCAAACCAGTTGGTCAGCCGTTCAGCAACAAAATGTATCAGATGCTTTAATGTAATAGCGGCAACTCCACTGAAAATGCCGACAATTAAACTCAGCAGGTACAGGAAATGCAGTTCGGGCACTTTTGCTATTCGCCATAAAATAAGCCGGTGCAGCCATAACCCCCAGTACTTATGCCATAATCGGTATAGTCTTCTTGCCATTTTATTCTGGATTCAGTGTGTAAATGTACAAAAACGATGTTCGGGCACTGTAAAAAATTGTTCTTCTTCAGGAAAAAGTTTAAAATGTAATATCAGGTTAAACTGTCGTTTTTAATTTTAACTGCAGCTAATAAAATATCTCAGCCTGCATGGTAGTCCTAAATTACCCTGCAAAGGATCTATCTGCATAAAAGATAATTGGTTAACTTTATTGAAAATTGATATTATGCTGATAAAAATAACAGGGTCTTCTGGTTATCTGGGCGGTGTCATTATAGATGAACTTACTCAACATGGTCATAGAACAGAGGGTATTGACAGGCATTTGCTGTATGATAACACAGGGCAACTTGCCAATGAAATCAAAAATGCCAATGCAGTAATCCACCTTGCAGGGGCTCCTGTTTTGCAGCGCTGGACCGATAAGGCAAAGAAAGAGATCTATGACAGCCGGATTGTCACAACCCGGAACCTGGCGCTTGCAATTAAAAATCTTCCTGAATCGCAACGGCCTTCAAAGGTGGTATCGGCATCAGGCATCAGCTTATATGCCAATGGAATGTCTCATAATGAAACCAGCACCCGCTTTGATGAAGGCTTTCTGGCTGCCCTTACCCGCGACTGGGAGAATGCATGGGAGGCGCTTCCTGATTCAGCAAGCCTTACTATTTTCCGAACAGCCGTTGTTCTCGGAAGGGAATCAGCAACAATCCAAAAGATGAAACTTCCCTTTAAAGCAGGAGTCGGTGGAAAATTAGGCAACGGGAAACAGCCCTTCCCGTTTATTCATGAAAAAGATGTGGCACGTGCTTACCTCATGGCAGTTGAAAATAAAGATATGAAAGGAGTATATAACCTTGCCGCTCCCCAGCAGATAAACAACAGTGAATTTACAGCTGCCATGAGCAAAAAGCTGCATCGTCCGGCGATTATTCCTGTGCCTTCAATTGCCCTGAAGTTATTGTACGGACAGGCATCCGCCATACTGACCGACAGCCCTGCAGTGGTTTCGCAGAAACTCTCAGAATCAGGTTTTCAGTTCCGGTATCCCGATATAGACAGCACACTGGATGAGATTTTTGATTAAAAGCCTTTCAAAAAACAAATTAAAATGATTAACCGTTATTCTGGTAGGTTAATGCCAGATAATGAGGAAGTAATTATTATATCTTCCTTTACATGCAATCGTTAAAAACCAGGATAATGACATTTAATATTAGTGTAAAAAGCAGGCTGGGTGCTATTTTGGTAACGCTCCTGATTATCTCTCTGATCGGTCTTTTGGATTATATTTCCGGCACTGAATTATCCTTTTCTGCATTCTACCTGATACCCGTACTGTATATGGCTATCCATGAAAATGCAACACAAACCATTGTATTGCTGACTGCTTTTCTTACTGCTTTTGTATGGTTCATTGCCGACTTTTTTATAAGGACATATTCATACGAGATTATCCCCTACTGGAATGCATTTGTAAGATTTGCTGTTCTTGTGGTAGTTGGCAAACTGGCCCTGAACCTTAACATGAAGCATAAAAAGCTTGAAGAGGCAAATAAGAAGCTTGAACACCTGAATGAAGAGAAAAATAAATTGATTGGGGTTGCTGCCCATGACCTAAGAAACCCTATAGGAAATATATTCTCATTTTCCGAATTGTTGCTGACTATCCTGCCTAAAAAGGATATTTCCAGTTCCGTTGAAATTGCAGAATATATCAAAAAACTCAGCAGCAGTACACTGGTGATGCTCGAAAAACTGCTCGATATTTCTAAAATTGAATCGGGAATTATCGAATTAAATCTTAAACAACAGGACTATATTGCTTTTGTAACAAAATATGTAACGCTGAACCAGATGCTGGCTAAGCAAAAAAATATAAGCATCAGGATTGAATCAGATGCCAAAGAGTTGATTTTTCCTTTCGACGAGCATTACCTCAGTGAAGTACTTAACAATCTCATCACGAATGCCATTAAATATTCTCACCCGCAAAGTGAAATTGTAGTCCGCATTTCTGACAGCAATAATGAAACTGTAAAAACAGAAGTGATCGATAAAGGGGAAGGTATTAAAAAGGAGGAACAGGCGGGACTGTTCAGATACTTCCAGCGGACAAGCACAAGGCCTACTGCAGGTGAAAAAAGCACAGGGCTCGGACTGGCCATAGCAAAAAAGATTGTGCTTGAGCATAATGGCACAATAGGCCTTGAAAGTAAAAGGAAAAAAGGTTCGATTTTTTATTTCGAATTGCCTAAACTTGCAGGTTAAATATTCAGCCAGTCCAGTTATTATGGCATTATATTTATCTGGCATGATTTAATACCGGTTTTGAAATGAAGCTTCATATAAAAAATATGGTATGTAACCGCTGCATCATGGTGGTACAGACTGAACTCGAAAAAATGGGCTACCAACCCGTACAGATAATCCTTGGCGAAGTCACCCTCAACAGGCAGCTCACCGATGAAGAGAAGCATCAGGTCGATGTTACACTTCAGAATTACGGCTTTGCCCTTATTGATGATAAGAAAAGCCAGCTGATAGAAAAAATAAAGAACCTTATCATCGAACTGGTACACCAGCAGAACAGCCTGCTGAAAATCAACATGTCCGACTGGCTGAGCAGCCGCCTGAACCACGACTATACCTACATGACAAACCTTTTCACTGAAGTGGAAGGTACCACCATTGAAAAATACTATATCGCGCAGAAAATTGAAAAAGTGAAGGAGCTGCTGGTTTATGATGAGCTTACATTAAGCGAAATAGCTTTTCAGCTCAACTATTCAAGTGTTGCTCATCTGAGCAGTCAGTTTAAAAAAGTAACTGGGCTTACGCCGAGTTATTTCAAAAAAATAGGTGAGAACAAGCGCAAACCACTCGATCAGGTGTAAATCATATAACTCTACCAGTAAATATTGTAACAGGAAACCAGCCGGTTTGTGCCAACTTTGCAAGTAACAAAAACGGTAACAAAATGGCAAAGAATCATCAAAATTCGGTTTATATTCCTGTAGAGGGTGTCGACAATGAAATCAGCGCCCGCAATCTGGAGGAAAAGTTGGGCCAGATTAAAGGAATAGCATCTCCCAGGGTTGGAATCAACAACAGGCGTGCTGTTATTGTCCCTGCAAACGGAGACAAGGTTCTTCCTGAGGCTGTAAAGACTATCAGGGGGCTGGGATACGAAATAGCATCAGTAAAGAAAACCTTTGCGGTTCTTGAAATGAGCTGTGCATCCTGCGCTGTCAGTGCCGAAAGCATGGTTAAATCCCTCGATGGTGTTATCGCAGCTTCCGTCAATTTTGCTTCGGCTTCACTCATGGTTGAATACCTTCCAAACGCTGTCAGTCCCGAAGATTTCCGCTCGTCCCTGCAGTCAGTCGGCTATGACCTGGTGATTGATACCGGGACCGACAAGGCTGAAGCAGTGGAAGAAATGCATGAGAAAAAATACCTTAGCCTCAAAAAACGTACTGCCGGTGCAATTATCCTTTCAATACCGGTGGTTATAATCGGGATGTTCTTTATGAATATGCCCTATGCCAATGAAATTATGTGGGTGCTTTCTACTCCAGTCATCCTGCTTTTCGGAAAGGATTTTTACATCAACGCGTGGAAGCAGGCAAAGCACCGTTCAGCAAATATGGATACCCTTGTGGCGCTCAGTACGGGGGTAGCATATATCTTTAGTGTATTCAACACCCTCTTCCCTCAGGTATGGCACAACATTGGACTGCATGCCCATGTTTATTTTGAAGCGGCTGCTGTGATTATTGCATTCATTCTACTGGGAAGACTGCTTGAGGAAAAAGCCAAAGGCAATACATCGACTGCCATCAAAAAGCTGATGGGACTGCAGCCAAAAACGGTTACAGTTATCAGGGCCAATGGTGCACAGGCGCAATTGCCAATTGATAAGGTTGAAAAAGGCGATACGATCCTTGTAAAACCCGGAGAGAAAATTGCAGTTGACGGTACTGTAACTTCGGGTTATTCCTATGTCGATGAAAGCATGCTCAGCGGTGAGCCGGTGCCTGTGCTGAAGCAGGAAAATGCAAAGGTTTTTGCAGGCACAATCAACCAGAAAGGCAGCTTTCAGTTCAGGGCCGAAAAGGTAGGGGCCGAAACCATGCTGTCGCAGATTATACGTATGGTGCAGGAAGCACAGGGCAGCAAGGCTCCTGTCCAGAAACTTGTCGATAAAATTGCCGGGATATTTGTCCCGGTTGTAATAGTCATTGCCATTGCTGCCTTTATATTGTGGCTAATCTTTGGCGGGGAAAATGGCTTCACCCATGGACTTGTATCACTGATCACCGTGCTTGTCATTGCATGTCCGTGTGCCCTCGGGCTTGCCACCCCAACTGCAATCATGGTGGGTGTCGGTAAAGGGGCTGAAGCAGGAATCCTGATAAAGGATGCCGAGAGCCTCGAAATTGCAAAAAAGGTGAATGCTGTTGTACTCGATAAAACAGGAACGCTAACCGAAGGGAAACCGGTTGTTACCGGCATTGGCTGGGACTCTGAAGATGAGCGGGCCAAACATATCCTTTCTGCACTGGAAAGGCAATCGGAGCACCCCCTCGCCGATGCTGTTGTAAACTACCTTGGAGAACTTCCTTCAGCGGCTATTTCCGATTTTGAAAGCATTACCGGTAAGGGTGCCAGGGCTGTGGAGGAGGGTGAAACCTACATGGTCGGAAACAAAAAACTGCTCGCTGAATCATCGGTCATCATCCCGCAACACCTTCAGGATAAAGCCAGCCTGTGGGGAAGTGAATCAAAAACAGTCATCTGGTTTGCCAACAGCCGGAAAGCACTGGCAGTAATTGCAATCTCCGACAAGGTGAAGGATACTTCCTTTGAAGCTGTGAAAAAGCTGCGTGACTGGGGCATCAATGTCTATATGCTCACGGGTGACAATGAAACCACGGCCAAAGCCATAGCTGCTCAAACTGGCATAAGCCAGTATAAGGCTGAAGTATTGCCGGCAGAGAAGGCTGATTTTGTGAAACAGCTGCAGGCACAGGGAAAGATAGTCGCCATGGCAGGCGACGGCATCAACGACAGCACCGCACTTGCACAGGCCGATGTGAGCATTGCAATGGGCAAAGGAAGTGATATTGCTATGGATGTGGCCAGGATGACAATTATCTCATCCGACCTGAATAAAATACCTGCTGCAATCAAACTTTCACGGCAGACAGTGAAAACAATCAGGCAGAACCTTTTCTGGGCCTTTATATACAATCTGATTGGTATCCCAATTGCGGCAGGAATTTTGTACCCGTTCAACGGTTTTCTTTTAAACCCGATGATTGCAGGAGCAGCAATGGCATTAAGCAGCGTGAGCGTTGTCAGCAACAGCCTGAGGTTAAAATGGAAGAAATAAATAACAGGTAAAAACTTGCAGCATTGTTTTGCTGTTAAAGTGTAATAGAATCCCTCACACGAAACACTACATATATGAAACGCTTATTTGTTATACTTATCATTCCGGTTCTTTTTATTAACCCTGCCCAGGTCAGTTCGCAGGAGAGAACAAGCGGATTTTCTTTTAGAAATCTTTTCTCCCGCACCCAAACGGAAACTGACACTGTTTTTGTAAACGAATACATCGATCTTTCGAATCAGGGCGAATGGAATGAAGCCATTGAAGCATTTTATCAAAGCAGAAACTTCAGCCTGGCATGGACCGACAATAATGGTTCACTGAACCAAAACGGTGAACAGCTAATTGAAGAGCTTGAAAAGGCATGGCAGGAAGGTCTCCCATCGGAGGCTGCCAGAATCCAGTATATCGAAAACTCAATTGTCAGAAAACGCAGGCTCTCCTCCTGGAACAATTCATTCCCTGCAAGAGCCGCAGAGCTTGATGTATTTCTCACAAAGACATATTTCGAATATGCATCGGCTTTATCAACAGGAATCATTGATCCTGCTGAGCTCGATGTTATCTGGACTATACTTCCTGAAGAACCCGATTATGTGGGTCTTCTTGAAGAAGCAGCGGCAGAAGGCAAGATTGCCGAATCGCTCAACCAGCTCAGGCCTGTTCATAAACAGTATGGCCTGCTCAGGGATGCTTATCTCAGGCTGCTCGATGTGCAATCAGACGGTGGATGGCCTTTACCTGGTTTTCATGATACAGTTACTGAAAACGATTCGGCTTCCTATGTGGTGAAACTAAAGCAGTACCTTCAGACAACAGGCGACCTTGAGGTTAATAACCAGCAATATATAAGCTCCCCTTTATTCGACACAGAACTTACCGAAGCCATCAAAAGGTTTCAGCAAAGGCATGGCATCCTTGATGATGGCATTCCCGGTGAAAATACCCAGGCAATTATGAATGTGCCCCTTAGTCAGCGCCTGAACCAGGTTATCCTGAATCTGGAACGGTTGCGCTGGCTACCCGATGACCTGGGTGAGAATCATATAGTAATCAATATTCCTGACTTTACATTTGAATACCAGCGCGAAGGCGAGCCTGTGCTCGAAATGAATGTGGTGGTGGGCGAAAATGAACACTATACGCCTGTTCTTGAAGATACCTTATATTCCGTTATCTTCAACCCGAGCTGGAATGTCCCAAACAGCATTGCTACAAAGGAAATCTTCCCCAAAATGCTTGAAGACCCTGATTATATGGAGGAGAACAGGTATCTGGTACTGAAGGATTCCTATGTCAGTAAAGACACCATCGACATCCATGAATTTGACTGGTCGGAAGTTTCGCGCGACAGTTTCCCGTTCTTCATTGTGCAGGAACCCGGCCCATGGAATTCCCTCGGGCAAATCCAGTTTATGCTTGAAAACCAATATAGTATATTCCTGCACGATACACCAGCCGGCCATCTGTTCGACCGTGAGCAGAGAGATTTCAGCCACGGCTGTGTAAGGCTTGAAAAACCTGAAGAACTGGCGCTTACACTCCTGCAGGAACAGCTTCCGAATGACACAATCATGAAATACATTTCCGAAGATGAAAAACAGGTTGTGAGACTTGATGAAAAGATTCCGGTTCACCTGATTTACCAGACTGCATGGATTGGTGAAGGCAATCAGATCCATTTCAGGGAGGATATATATGAATTTGACCGTATTTCGCTGCAATACCTGCAGAAAAGACAACCGGAATTTGCTGCCATTGAAACAAAGAAATAACATGGTTCATGACCTTTAGTGGCATGATAGTTGATAATCCTGTGTGGCTTTGGAATATTTATCATTTGTGAAACCCCTATTATAGAAAACAACATGATTCAATACCTGAAACTTTACCTGCTGGCATTTATGTTTCCGGCATTAGTGAATGTAAGTGCGTCAGCAAAGGAACCGGCTGCAGATGCAACTTCAATGTACAACAGTCTTCTGAAAAGTGAAATGGGAGCATTGCCCGCCGAAGATGTATTCAATATTGCCCTACGTGGGATGCAGTCGCTGCAGGCTCAGCCTGACCTGATAAAAAAGAACATCCTCACTATCATCGACTTCAGCCTTCCTTCTACCGAAAAACGCTTGTGGATAATCGATCTTCGCGACATGAAGGTGCTTGTCAACGACTTTGTGGCACACGGAAGAAACTCAGGTGATAAGGCTGCCGGCAATTTCTCAAATATTTCAGGCTCATATATGAGCTCCATAGGCTTCTATGTCACCGGTGATACTTATCATGGCAAACATGGTTTATCACTTTATCTCGATGGCAAGGACCGCGATTTCAACTGCAATGCACGGAGCCGTGCAATTGTTATGCACGGGGCCGATTATGTAAGCAACGACTTTATCACCCGCACCGGCAGACTGGGCAGAAGCCTTGGATGTCCTGCCATATCGATGGATATTCATGAAAAAGTCATCAACACAATCAGCGGAGGCAGTGCCATGTTTATCTATTATCCCGACCCGCTGTTTCTTGAAAAATCGGAAATTCTCAATCCTCCGGCTGTATAATTTTCTGCTTCTTAATAATTGCTTTTCGGGGCTGCTGAAAATGAATCAACTTTTTTAGGCCCAGGTTGTTCATTGTTGTGCTTTTACATCAAACACATAAAAAACAACCATTATGAAACGGATTATGATTGCACTCATATTCCCTGTTATGGCCGCTAATTTGATTTCAGCACAGGAACAGGAGTTGGTTATTCTGCATACCAATGACACTCACGGAAGGATTTTCCCTGTTTATATAGAAAATGACAACGCTACCAGCCAGATGGCTGACGAAGGTACCGGGAAGATAATAAAGCCTGAACGTCATGGCGAAATTGGAGGCTTCGCAACTTTGGCAACAGCAGTGAAACAAGTACGCGCACAATATGGTGAAGGTAATGTGCTTCTGGTTGATGGAGGCGATTCCTTCAGCGACGGATTGCTTTCCAAACTCACCAAAGGGGAAGCAAACATCAGGCTAATGAACCTCCTGGGATATGAATTTATGGCATTGGGAAATCATGATTTTGATTTTAAACCAGACCGTACCCGGGAACTGGATGAAATGGCACATTTCCCCATACGAGGTGCTAATGTAACTGACACTGTTTCAGGAAAACCATTCCCGGGAGTGCCTTATACTATCATCAGCAAAGCTGGCCTCCGGATTGCCTTGCTTGCTGCAGGCTACAGAAACACAGCTTTGACAACCAGTAGTGAAAATGTGAAGGGTCTGCGGTTTACGGAAAGCAATGCGGTTATTAAAAAATATATTGATGATTTAAAAAATAAAGCAGATCTGATTGTATTGGTTTCACATGAGGGAATGGAATATGACCGGAAATTGGCTGGTGAAGTTGAAGGCATCAACATCATTATCGGAGGTCATTCACATGATGTGACCAGCCAGGCTGAAAAAATAAACGATACCTGGATAGTGCAGGCTTTTTCACATGGAATGGCTTTGGGGGTTACTAAAGTTAGTCTAAATGCCAAAAATATTGATGATGTGGAAACCGATATCAGGTGGTTATGGTCCGATAAATATAAACCCGACAATGAAATGGCCCAGGCAGTAAATGAGGTTGCAGCTCCATTCAGGGAAAAACTTTTTGAAGTAATTGGGCATACCGGTACTCCCATTCCACGTAATTATAAATCAGGTAGCCCCTTTGATTATCTGATAGGCCGGATTTTAACCGAAAAAACCCAAAGCGAGGCGGCCCTACTGCCAGGGGTTGGCTATGGAATCACCATAAATAAAGGCGAAATCAAAAGAATGGACCTGTATGCGCTCCTGCCTCATGATTCAAAACTTGTAACTGTTGAACTGCAAGGTAGCCAGCTACTAAAGATTCTTGAACAAAGTGCAGAAAACCAAGAGCCTGCAGATATATCACAATCAGTTGGTGGCATTATTCAGACTCCTGGCATTGAATGGACAGCCGATTTGTCAAAACCTGTTGGTCAACGTGTGTCTGGTGTTAAAATTGGTGGAAAGGATATTGAAGAAAGCAGGTGGTATAAACTGGCTACTCATGAAGGGATGCTGGGCGGACTGCATAAATATAAAGAGATTTCAAAAGGCCGGAATGTTACATTGTTAGATGAGAAAATTGTTGATATAGCAGAACAGTATTTTAAAGATAATCAACAATTTTCAGTCCCAACTCCAAACATTTCTGTTAAAAAATAAGTTTACCTGTTATCACATCAACTGTAACAGATGGAACATAAGAAAAAAACAGCAGGGGAAAAAGCAGCTGAATATGTTGAGGATGGAATGGTTGTAGGGCTTGGTACCGGAACAACTGCCTATTATTTTATCAAACAACTGGGAACCCTTGTAGCCGATGGGCTATTCATCAAAGCTGTGTTTACCTCAAATGCAACCGAAAAACTGGCAGGCGGACTGAATATCCCATTGCTTTCGGTGGATGAAGTGAACGGCATCGACCTGCTCATAGATGGAGTCGATGAAATTGATCACAACTTCAATTCAATTAAAGGAGGTGGCGGAGCTTTGTTCCGTGAAAAGCTGGTATCGCGCCTGGCCAGGCGGATTATCTGGATACTCGATGATTCAAAACTGGTCGATCAGCTTGGTAAATTTCCTCTTCCCGTCGAAATTCTTCCATTTGGTCATACCCATACATTAAAAAAGCTTGCAAAAGATGGCATGAACCCCGTGCTGCGCAGTGGCGAGGAAGGCATCTATATCACCGATAACGGCAATTACATAGCCGACCTTCATTTGGAGAAGGCAGGTGATTTGCAGCAGCTTGAAGCCAGGTTGAAAAGCATTACAGGGGTACTTGAAACAGGCTTATTTATAAACAAGGGCGAACGCATGATAATCGGGACCGAAAGAAAACCCAAAGAAATCATCAACAGCGGGAAATAAAAGATTTTTCACATCTTCATCATAAAAATCAGGTTATGGAATACCGTATTGAAAAGGATACAATGGGCGAAATCCAGGTGCCGGCCGATAAATACTGGGGAGCGCAGACAGAAAGATCGAGAAACAATTTTAAAATTGGCCCGGTAGCCTCCATGCCACTCGAAATCATTTACGGGTTTGCCGTACTGAAAAAGGCTGCAGCAATGGCCAATTGCGAACTTGGCGTGCTTTCTGAAGAGAAAAAGGAGCATATTGCCAGGGTGTGCGATGAGATTACTGAAGGCAGGCTCGACGACCAGTTTCCGCTTGTCATATGGCAAACCGGCTCGGGAACCCAAAGCAATATGAATATCAATGAGGTGATTGCAAACCGTGCTCACGTGCTGGCCGGGAAAAAAACCGGGGAAGGTGAAAAAACGCTTCACCCAAACGATGATGTTAATAAATCGCAGTCATCAAATGATACTTTCCCGGCAGCCATGCATATTGCCTGCTATAAGGCGGTGAAGGAAATAACAATCCCCGGGGTCAGGCAGCTGCGCGATACCCTGCACAGCAAGTCACAGGAGTTTGCCCAGGTTATAAAAACAGGCAGAACCCACCTGATGGATGCCACTCCCCTCACCCTTGGACAGGAATTCTCGGGATATGTATCACAGCTCGACCATGGCCTCAAGGCACTTGATAACACCCTGGGCCACCTGTCGGAACTGGCTCTTGGGGGAACTGCTGTCGGTACCGGACTGAATGCCCCTGAAGGATATGATGTGCTTGTAGCCGAAAAAATAGCTGAATTGACAGGTTTTCCATTTGTTACTGCACCCAATAAATTTGAAGCCCTTGCCGCGCATGATGCACTGGTTGAATCGCACGGTGCACTGAAACAACTGGCTGTTTCGCTCAACAAGATTGCCAACGACATCAGGCTCATGGCATCAGGGCCCCGGTCTGGCATTGGTGAACTTATCATCCCAGCCAACGAGCCCGGCTCATCTATCATGCCCGGGAAGGTTAACCCAACCCAGAGCGAAGCACTTACAATGGTGTGTGCCCAGGTCATGGGCAATGATGTGACAATCACCATTGGTGGGATGCAGGGCCATTTCGAACTGAATGTATATAAACCTGTAATGGCCGCTGCTTTTCTGCAAAGCGCACGTCTGCTGGGCGATGCCTGTGTATCATTCGACATTCATTGCGCACAGGGCATTGAACCCAACAAACCCGTTATCGAAAGACTGCTCAACAATTCCCTGATGCTGGTAACTGCCCTCAATCCAAAAATCGGGTACTATAAGGCTGCCGAAATTGCCCAGGCTGCCCACCGGAATGGCACAACCCTGAAAGAAGAAGCTGTCGGGCTGGGTTACCTTACTGCAGAAGAATATGATCAATGGGTGAAGCCTCACGAAATGACTGGTTCATCCCCTGCAAAATAACTTTTACTGATTCTTTCTGCTTCCGGCAACCAGATCTGAATGCAGTATTTTGATAAATCCTGTTGCATAATAAAAGCATGTTTACATCCCTGCCATCGCTATACATTCGCTATACCAAAGCCGTATTAAATTCAATTATTTTCGAACATGGTATAGCCTTGGTATAGCTTTGATATAGTAGAGAAAGGGTATTGCAGGCCCGAAACTGATAACCCTGTTCATCTTTAAACTAATCTGCATCTAATTTGATGATTATTTATGCAATTCACATTGGGTTCCGGAACAGCCGTGCTATTTTTGGACATAGTTATAAAATGTATAGCACCTGATGGAGTTGAAGGTTTTAACAGGTAAAGATGAAATTTATGCTTATCTCAGTAAAAATGCTGCATCGCAAATTTACTGCATAGGCGATTTAGATGATTTTTTCTTCCCCCACACGGCATGGTATGCCCTGGCTGAGGGACACGATATTAAATCGGTGGCACTGCTTTACAGCGCAATGGCAGTACCAACACTGCTGCTTTTCCATGAAAATAATGATGGATATGGTCAGCGGCTTATGCAGGTACTGAAGCCTGCCCTGCCCCCTGTATTTTATGCCCACCTCAGCCCCGGGCTTGCTGATGTGCTGGGCAGGGAGCATATTGCTGAGCATTATGGCGTGAATTACAAAATGACACTGAAGGAGCTGCCTCCTGTCGCACCTGATGGCAGTATCAGAAGGCTTGCGCCTGATGATATGCATACAGCGGAAGATTTTTACAGGGTTGCCTATCCTCACAACTGGTTCGACAAAAGAATGCTTGAAACGGGAAAATATTATGGGTATATGCTGGATGATGCGCTTGCAGGTATTGCCGGGGTACATGTTTATTCGGCACAGTACAGGGTTGCAGCCCTTGGAAATGTAGCTGTCCATCCTGACTTCAGGGGCAAGCAGATAGGATTAAAACTTACATTGGCACTGTGCAGCGATTTGCTGGAAACAACTGACATCATAGGGTTGAATGTGCGCTCAAACAACCTCACTGCCATAAGGATGTACCAAAAAGCCGGATTTGAGGTTACAGGTGAATATGAGGAGTGCCTTGTAAAACTGAACTGAGTGAGATAAAGTTGTGTTTTAATACATCAGGGAAAAAATATTTCTCCCTTGATGGTTAGAACATAAAACACAGGAGCGGGTAATTACCTGCCGGCAATATGTAATTGCATAAGGGCAATGAAATTATGTTGGCACATGTGCCACTTTATCATTTTCCCCATACCTTAAAATATTGGTAATAAAGAAATATGATCAAAAGACTGCTCTTTCCAATCCTCATGCTCTGGCTGTGTACTTTTCAGGACAAGCTGGCGGCCCAGGGCATCACTTTCAGCTATGAGCCGGTTCCTGTGAACAGCGGGTTCAGGATGGAAGGCTATTGGATATGGGGAGGATCGATGATTAAGGTTGATTCGGTTTACCACCTGTTTGCATCACGCTGGCCAAAGATGGCAGAGTTTCCCGATGGTTACCGCACACATTCTGAAATAGTCCGTGCCACTTCGGCAAGTCCGCTGGGGCCATTTCAGTTTCAGGAAGTTGTCATTGGTGAAAGAGACAGCAGCTTCTGGGATTCAAACATGGCACATAATCCCACCATCCATAAAATTGACAGCGAATATGTGCTTTTCTATATTGGAAGTGATTTTCATAACCGGTATGAAACAACAGGATTTCCACTGCGAAGGGTGGGTTATGCAGTGGCAAATTCGATTGAGGGGCCGTGGATGAGGTCGGAAAAGCCCCTGATTGAGCAGGAGTCGAACAATCCTGCAGTACTTGTGGAAGAAGGGAGGACGATTCTCGTATATCGTGATGAGAAGCTCCAGACTTTCCTGGCAGTGGCTGAACATTATACAGGCCCTTTCAGCATCAGGAACAATAATGTATGGCCTGATTGCAAACTGGAGGATTTTTACCTTTTTAAATCGACGGAGGGATACCACATGATTTGCGAGGATAATGTTGGTGGTGTGAGCGGTCATGTCCGTTATGGCATCCATCTTTTTTCTGAAAATGGCATCGGCAACTGGCTCGAATATTCCAGGCTAATTGTTTATAACCATGAAATACCAATGGATGATGGCAGCTTGATACGTTGCAGGCGAAGGGAAAGGCCACAGCTGTTTATCACTGACAACTCAATTCACTACCTGCTCACTGCCATTTATGATGGTGAAAATTCATGGTGCCAGCCAGTGAAAATCAGTCCTTCCATATTTCTCCGCTGAACGGTTCCTGCTCAAAATCAACTTCATCAAACAAATGCTTCTTTCTTCTGTTTATTCTGGGGAAACTACACAGCAATACAGAATGAAAGAAAATCAGAATGAATATATCTGGTGGCACAAGGATATCATATACCAGATATATCCCCGCTCTTTTCAGGACAGCAATGGTGACGGAATCGGTGATTTAAGAGGCATCATCCAGCGCCTCGATCATCTTAAGTGGCTTGGTGTGGGTGCCGTCTGGATTTCACCCATTTACCCCTCCCCCATGGCTGATTTTGGCTATGACATCTCCGATTATACAGGGATTCATCCCATGTTTGGCACATTGGATGATTTCGATGAGCTTGTTTCAGAAGTTCACAAAAAAGGGCTTAAGCTCATCCTCGATTTGGTGCCCAACCATACCTCCGATCAGCATCCATGGTTCCTCGAATCAAAATCGTCGCGCGACAACCCGAAGCGTGACTGGTACATCTGGAAAGATGGCAAAGCGGATGGCAAGTGCCCGAATAACTGGCTAAGCGTATTTGGTGGTCCGGCATGGGAATGGGATGAGGCCACCGGACAATACTATTACCATGCATTCCTGAAGGAGCAGCCCGATTTGAACTGGAGAAATCCTGAAGTACAGGAGGCCATGTTCAATGTGATGCGGTTCTGGCTCGACAGAGGAGTTGACGGATTCAGGGTGGATGTGATGTGGCATATGATAAAAGATGACCAGTTCAGGGATAATCCTCCCAATCCCGAATACCAGTCATATATGAGCACCTATGAGGAACTGCTTCCGGTTTATTCAACCGACCAGCCTGAGGTACACCGCATCATCAGGAAAATGAGGAAACTGCTCGATTCGTATGAAGAACGGATGATGATTGGTGAAATATATCTTCCAATCTCAAAGCTGATGGTCTATTATGGCGCCGATAATAAAGGGGCCCACCTGCCTTTTAACTTCCAGCTGCTGACAAGGCCATGGGATGCACAGCAGATAGCCGCTGCCATTGATGAGTATGAAGGGGCATTGCCTTCAAAGGGATGGCCAAACTGGGTATTGGGCAATCATGATCATCCGCGCATTGCAAGCCGCATCGGACTTCAGCAGGCTATGGTTGCTGCAATGATGCTGCTGACCCTCAGGGGCACGCCCACAATCTATTATGGCGAAGAAATCGGTATGCGCGATGTGGCTATACCACTTGATCAGATTCAGGACCCCCAGGGGCTGAATATGCCCGGGAAAAACCTGAGCCGCGATCCAGGCCGTACCCCCATGCAGTGGAGCAACGACCGGAATGCGGGCTTCTCATACGGTAAGCCGTGGCTTCCCATCAACAAGAATTATCCGCGTGAAAATGTGCAGGCACAGAAACAAAATCCGCTTTCAACGCTCTCGTTGTACCGCAGGCTGATTCACTTCAGGCAAAATGAGCCTTCACTGATCCACGGGAAATATGCACCTGTATATTCCGACAGGCAATTGCTGGCATATAGCAGGAAAGCAGAAGGCGAAGACGAGTTAATCATTGCATTGAATCTTAGTCATCGCCCCGGGTATTTCAAGCCGTCAAATATTGTACTCAAAGGTACTGTAGAAATATCCACCTCACCCGATCTGGAAGGCCAGCAGGTGGAAGACTATATTGTGCTTGGTGGTGATGAAGCAGTTATTATAAGGCTCGATAAGCAGGAAAATAAAGGCCATGAAAACTGAAATTCCTCACCAGGCTATTTGTCTGGATTTAATTCAATATATAAAATGATACACACAGGGCCCGTTATTACAGAAAGCGGAAGCACCATGTTCAGGGTCTGGGCCCCTGAGAAGGAAAAGATGTTCCTGCACCTTGTTCATCCGGTGGATGAATTGATAGAAATGCAAAAACTGGAATCCGGATATTTTGCTATTGAAACCGGAAATGCAGGCCACGGCACTAGATATTTCTACCGGCCTGATGATACGGATGATTACCCCGACCCGGCATCAAATTATCAGCCCGAAGATGTACACGGGCCATCGGAGGTTTTCGACCAGAACCTGTACCAGAGGGGTGACAGCCCATGGAAGGGAATTCCCTTCAATGAATATATCATATATGAACTTCATGTGGGCACATTCACTCCCGAAGGCACATTTGAAGCCATAATCCCCCGGCTGGAGGAACTTGCAGCAACGGGGATCAATGCCCTGGAGCTGATGCCTGTCCAGCAGTTTCCCGGTAAGCGTAACTGGGGCTACGACCAGGTATTTCCCTACTCGGTGCATTACAGCTATGGTGGCCCTGAAAAGTTAAAGCAACTGGTTGATGCCTGTCACAGTCATGGCATTGCAGTCATTCTCGATGTGATATATAACCATATTGGCCCTGAAGGTAATTATTTGCCCAAGTTCGGCCCCTGGTTTACCGACTGGTACAAAACGCCCTGGGGTGAAGCCATTAATTATGACAGGGACTGGTCGGATGGGGTACGTGATTTTTTTTCTGCCAACCCGCTGTTCTGGTTTCAGCACTATCACATCGACGGGCTGAGGCTGGATGCTGTACATGAAGTGTATGACATGGGTGCCGTCAATTTCTGGGAGCTGACATGGGAAAGGATAAAGAACCATGAGCAGATGCTCGGACGGCCTTTCTATACAATAGCTGAATGTAACCTGAACAGTCCGAAGATTGTGCAGCATCCTGAAGCAGGAGGTTATGGCTTTACCGCACAGTGGCTCGACGATTTCCACCACTCACTTTATGTAATGCTGCACAAAAGCGGCAGGAAGCACTATGTTGATTTCGGTAGTATGGAGCAGCTGGCAAAAGCCTATACCGACGGATTTGTCCACAGTGGTGAATTTGTAAGCTTCAGAAAGCGCAAGCATGGAAAGTCATCGGCTGGAGTACCTGGCAACAGGTTCGTGGCATTCAATCAGAATCATGATTTGGTAGGCAACCGTGCACGTGCTGAAAGGCTGAGCCTGCTCGTTAGTTTTGAACAGCAGAAAGTAGCAGCTGCCTGCCTCCTGCTTTCACCATACATCCCCATGTTATTTATGGGCGAAGAGTATGGAGAGGAAGCTCCGTTCTTTTACTTCACAAGCCATTACAATAATGAACTGATTGAAGCCGTGCGTGAAGGGCGCAGAAAAGAGTTTGAAGGCTTCAACTGGGATGCAGAACCACCCGACCCGCAGGATGAAGATACATTCAACAAATCGAAACTGAACTGGGAAATCAGGAAGAAAGGGAAGCATGCGGTTTTGCTTGAGTGGTACAAATATCTCATCAGGTTCAGGAAATCGCATCCTGTAATGCAGAATTACAACAAGAACGATGTGCGGGTAACCACCCTTGGACAAAAAGGATTTGTTTTGCACCGGCAGAACAGTGAGGGACTGCAACACATGGCCTGCCTGTTCAATCTTTCGGATGAACCGCTCGATTTCACGCTTCCCTGGCTCGATTACAGCTGGAAGAAGATACTGGATTCGAAAGATGATCAATGGGCCAAACCTGAAAAAGAATCAGCAGATACCGGACAACCTGTTGCCGGCTCGCAGGAAACAATAAAGCTTTTGCCATACAGCGTGGTAATATTTTCGGGTTCCGACAGCAGAACAGGGAAAGAATGAAGCAAATCGTTCTCAATGGTTTTCAATAATTTTTTACCTTTATATTTAAAATAAATCTTGATAATTATGAAGGTAATAATTACATGGGTACTTGTGCTTGCAATTGCAGGAGCTTGCACTACCCGTTTGCCAGAGTCGGTGCCAACTTATACCATCGAACAGTTTTATGGCAATACCCGGGTTGGAGGAGGTTTCTTTTCACCCGATGAATCAAAACTGCTGGTGAGCAGTGATGAAACAGGCATATTCAACCTGTATGAAATTGATATTGCCTCTGGTGAAAAAAGACAGGTTACAAATTCGGAAGTTGAATCATTTTTTGCAGTCGGGTACGTGCCTGCAACAGGTGAAATGTTATACAGTGCCGACAAGGGCGGCGATGAGAATTCACACATTTATCTTCTCAGAAAGGGCGGAGAGGTTACCGATCTTACCCCGGGAGAGAAAGAAAAAGCACAGTTTGGTGGCTGGAACAAGGAAAAAACAGTAATGTATTATGCCTCCAACAAACGTGATCCACGTTTCTTTGATTTGTACAAAATGCCCGTTGAATCATGGAATGCTGAAATGATATATCAGAATGATGATGGCATGCAGGTATCAGGAGTAAGCCCTGATGAACGGATTCTTGCATTGGCAAAACCAATTACCACAAGCAGCAACCAGCTTTTTTTGCGCAATAATGAAACAGGCAAAATGAATGAAATATCACAGCCTGAGCATCCCGGACAGTATAGTGCCTCGGGATTCAGCAATGATGGCACTAAATTCTATTATACTACAGATGCCGGAAAGGAATTTTCATATCTCGTTGAATTTGATATTGCTTCAGGTTCACGCAATACAATCTTTGAAACAAACTGGGATGTAGTATACAGCTCACTCAGTGAAAATGAAAAGTACAGGGTGATTCTTGTAAATGAAGATGGAAGAAACCAGGTGATTCTGCTCGATAACAATACGGGTAAAAAGGTTGATTTTCCTGAGATACCTGATGCCGACGTTCTGGCCATTGCCATTTCTGACTCTGAAGAAAACATGAGGCTCACAGCCGGCAGTTCAAAAGCACCTTCAAATATTCTGGTATATAATTTTGAATCGGGAAACATTAAGAAGCTAACTGAAACGCTGAATCAGGAAATTAATCCGGCACATCTTGTCACAGCAGAAGTAATAAGGTATCCTTCTTTCGATGGACTTGAGATTCCTTCCATCTATTACAAGCCGCTTGATGCTTCGGCCAATAACAAAGTGCCTGCCCTGGTGTGGGTACATGGTGGCCCTGGAGGCCAGTCGCGGACAGGTTATTCTCCCCTGATCCAGTTTTTGGTGAATAACGGATATGCAGTCCTGGCTGTTAACAACAGAGGCAGCAGCGGCTATGGTAAAACCTTCTATAAAATGGATGACCGCGATCATGGCGGAGGCGATCTGCAGGATTGCGTATGGGGTAAAAAGTGGCTGCAGCAACAGAATTACATCGATGGCAATAAAATAGGCATCATTGGCGGCAGCTATGGAGGTTTTATGACAATGGCTGCCATGGCATTTGAGCCCGATGAGTTTAATGTGGGGGTAAATATATTTGGTGTAACAAACTGGATTAGGACACTCCGGTCAATTCCTCCCTATTGGGAGGCCAACCGCAAGGCATTATATGATGAACTGGGTGATCCCTATACTGCCGATTCGGTAAGACTGTACGATATTTCACCCCTGTTTCATGCCCACCAGGTGAAAAATCCTGTAATGGTATTGCAGGGAGCCAACGACCCAAGGGTATTGCAGGTTGAATCAGACGAAATAGTTGAGGCAGTGCGAAAAAACAATGTTCCGGTTGAGTATATCGTATTTCCTGATGAGGGACATGGATTTCTGAAAAAGGAAAATGAAATAAAAGGTTACGGACAGGTACTGACATTTCTTGATACATACCTGAAATAAATGATATCGCAAGAATAGTACCGGCAGGGTAAACTGGATACCACAGTAACCCCTGCCGGTATTTTTTTTCATAAAATCAATCCTCGACATCAAGGGTTTTTCTTCAGCTAATCTTTACTTTTGCTTCTTCAATCAGATATCAAATGAACTGGACGAAAAAGCAGATTTCGATACTTGCCGTAGTAGCTATCACATCCTTTATGGGGACCTTTCTTATCTCATCAGTCAATATTGCCCTGCCATCGGTTGAAAGGAGTTTTGGACTTGATGCAGTGAGGCTCAGCTGGGTAATTACTGCATTTCTGCTTGCTACGGCCATGTTTTTGCTGCCAGTTGGCCGCTGGGGCGATTTAACCGGAATCCGGAGACTGTTCAAAACAGGAGTTGTCATTTTCATCTTTGCATCGCTCATGTGTGGGTTATCTGTATCGGGCAACTGGCTAATCGTCTTCAGGTTCATCCAGGGAATCGGAGCTGCATTTACAAGCACCACCGGACCTGCCATACTGGTTTCGGCATTCAGTCAGCAATACAGGGGCAGGGTACTTGGCTTTTCAGTTTCGGCCGTCTACCTGGGCCTCGCATTTGGTCCCTTTGCCGGCGGATACCTCACCCAGTACCTGGGCTGGAGGTCAATATTCTTTGTGGCAGCAGCATTCGGTTTACTGACCGCTACCCTGGCCTTTTTGTTCCTTGGTAAAGATCAGCCGGTGGAGGATAAAGGGAAAAAGATCGATTTAAAGGGGACAATCTTTTATATGGCAGGGTTGATCCTCCTGGTATACGGTTCTTCCCAGATTCCCGGTATCGCAGGATGGGCAATGATGGCTGCAGGTGTTATTGCTGTTTTCATTTTCTGGCAAATCGAAAACCGCTCGGAAATGCCTGTGCTGGAGACACGATTATTCACCCGGAACAGGCTTTTTGCTTATTCAAATCTCGCTGCCCTAATCAACTACAGCGCTACATTTGCCATTGTGTTTCTTTTGAGCCTGTACCTGCAGAAGGTGCTGGGCATGTCACCGCGCCATGCAGGATCAATCCTTATTGCCCAGCCTGCCGTTATGGCTATGTTTTCACCTGTGGCAGGAAGGCTCTCCGACCGCATCCAGCCACGATATCTTGCCACGCTGGGTATGACGATGTGTACAGCTGGTCTTGTGGCATTCTCTTTTCTTTCAGAACAAACTCCGGTATGGATGATAATCATGGTGCTCATATGGGTAGGATTCGGATTTGCCTTCTTCTCCTCCCCCAATATGAATACAATCATGAGCTCTGTTGAAAAACACCAGCTGGGGCTTGCCTCCGGCTCAGCTGCCACCATGAGGGTGGTCGGACAAATTACAAGCATGACCGTGGCAACTATTTTCTTTGCCGGATTCCTTGGCAGCCAGTCAGTCGAAACTGTAGCCGATGATCTGTTTATTAAAGTGATAAAGTGGGCATTCCTGTGTTTTTCTGCACTGAGTGCCACAGGCATCTATTTCTCGTATAACCGCGGGAAAATCAACAGGTAGAACGAGTATATTTTATCATTTGGTTGCCGGTGGTTATTTGTTCCTCCGGAAAAATTATTTTCTTTACCATGAAGAGAAAATTTCAGCCATTTTCTTTTAAACAGATTTAACCAGATCATTTATGAAAGCGAAACACTCAGTACAACCAGCATCAACCTGCAATGTGAATCTGACAGTAATTGCAACTGTCCTGTTATTATTAACCACAATAGTTGTATATGCACAACCCGACAGCATTTCTTCAGGGCAGGATTCTATCAACAGAACGATTCTTCATGAACTCAACAGGCGGCTTGCAGAAATTGAGCAAAAAAGGATGGATGATTCTGTAAAAAAGGTGCAGCTGGAGCTGCAGATTGTATCACTGAAAACAACTGACAATATTCAGAAAGAAGAACTCCGCCGGCAGCTTGACGAAATCAGTGAAAGAGACCGTAAAAGGGCTGAGGAAAGGTTGGCACGCATTGATGCACTCCGGACAACAGCTTCCGGTTTCCCGGTAAGGGGCGCCCTGAATGATACCTTGTTTTTTATTTATACGCGGCTTGGATCGCTTACTGCTGCTGAACGTGCAGGAAATATTACCAAAAAGATTCACCAGCTTTACGGGGATGATTTCATGCGGGTCGATTCCATAAAAGTTGTTCCTTCTGAAAATACCCTCGACATTATGTACCGTGATTTAATCATCATGAGCATCTCTGATACCGATGCATTATGGTACAACCTCGACATGCAGCTTCTGGCCAATAATTTCAGAGATAAAATAACTTCATCAATTGCTGAAGCACGTAAAAACAACAGCCTGGCACGGTTGCTGGGCCGATTAGGGCTTGTACTGCTTGTTTTTGCAGTTGCTTGGGTCCTGATTATGCTTATCGGGAAGGGATACCGTATTTCATTGAGGTATATTGTATTTAATAAAAACAAGTGGCTGAAGAGCCTCTCATACCGCGATTATACATTTCTTTCAGCCGACCAGGAACTGAAAGGAATCCTGTTCCTGCTGAAAACCATAAGATGGTTTACCTATGTACTGCTTATATATATCACCCTGCCCATAATATTCAGTATCTTTCCTTTCACAAGGGGCTGGGCCGACAACCTCTTTAACCTGATATGGTCGCCCTTCAAAGGATTGTTTATCTCAATCTGGAATTACATGCCCAACCTGTTTACAATTCTTGTGATTCTTGTTGTAATGAGGTATTTTATCAGGTTCATTAAATACATCTTCAGTGAAATCGAATCGGAAAAGCTGAAGATAAACGGTTTTCATGCCGACTGGGCCATGCCAACCTACAGCATTGTAAGGTTTTTACTGTTCGCGTTCATGTTTGTGATGATATTTCCTTATCTGCCAGGCTCCGATTCCGACATATTTAAAGGTGTGTCTGTATTTATCGGAATTCTGTTTTCACTTGGTTCATCTTCTGCCATTGCCAATATGGTTGCAGGTCTGGTGATTACCTATATGCGCCCGTTCAAAATCAATGACCGGATTAAGATTGGGGAAATTACAGGCGATGTGGTGGAGAAAACCCTGCTTGTAACGCGGCTGAGGACTGTTAAAAATGAAATCATCACAATCCCCAACTCAACCATTTTAACGGGCAACACAACAAATTTCAGCACATATGCAGGCGATTCAGGGTTGATAATCCATACTACAGTCACAATAGGATATGATGTTCCATGGAGGGATATGCATCAGGCACTAATAGATGCAGCACTTAAAACCGAGCTGATAGAGCTGGAGCCCCGGCCATTTGTCCTGCAAACCTCACTTGAAGATTTTTATGTGGCATACCAGGTAAATGCCTACACAAGGAGTCCTGGCAGGCAGGCATTTATTTATTCATCCCTGCACCAGAACATACAGGATGTGTGCAATGAAAGGGGTATCGAAATCATGTCGCCCCATTACAGGGCTTCTCGCAACGGAAACCCAAGCACGATTCCGGCAGCTTACCTTCCCGAAGATTATCTGGCTCCCGGGTTTAGTGTCACTATCCGGCAGGAGAAACAACAAGCCAATGGCACAAAGGCCGGCCCAGTACAGGAAATTGTACAGGAAAATTAATTGTAAAATAAAGGAATTACTGATATAGAAAAAGCCCCGCGATTGCGGGGCTTTTCTGGTTTAAGCTACGGTGACTTCTTTTTTGGTTATTTGCGGCCCTGCGGCTACAAGGGCTTTCCCTTCATCGTTATCGGTATATTTCACGAAATTTCTGATGAACCTGCCTGCAAGATCAATTGCTTTTTCTTCCCATTGTTTAGGGTCTTCATAAGTGTCGCGCGGATCGAGGATGCCCGGATCAACATCATGGAGTGCAACAGGAACTTCGAGGTTGAACACAGGAATAACCTTGGTACGGGCTTTTTCTATAGAGCCGTCAAGAATGGCATCGATGATGGCACGTGTATCCTTAATCGAAATACGTTTGCCTGTCCCGTTCCATCCAGTGTTGACAAGGTATGCCTCAGCACCGTGTTCCTGCATCTTTTTAACAAGTTCTTCACCATATTTTGTGGGGTGCAGTGAAAGAAATGCTGCGCCAAAGCATGCAGAGAAAGTAGGTTGCGGTGTAGTGACTCCCCTTTCAGTCCCGGCAAGCTTGGCCGTAAAGCCCGAAAGAAAGTGGTACTTGGTCTGCTCAGGTGTGAGTTTTGAAACTGGAGGCATCACTCCAAATGCATCGGCAGTCAGAAAGATAACTTTAGTTGCATGTCCGGCCTTTGATACAGGCTTCACAATGTTATCGATGTGATAAATCGGATAGGAAACACGGGTGTTTTGTGTAACTGATCCGTCATTGAAGTCAATTTTCCCGTTTTCGTCAACTGTTACATTCTCGAGCAGTGCATCACGCTTTATTGCATGAAAGATATCGGGCTCTGCCTCGGGATCAAGATTGATTGTTTTGGCGTAGCAGCCACCTTCAAAGTTGAAAATCCCATCGTCGTCCCAGCCATGTTCATCATCGCCTATGAGCCTGCGTTTGGGATCGGTCGACAATGTAGTTTTCCCTGTTCCCGACAATCCGAAGAAAATGGATACGTCACCCTTCTCTCCAACATTGGCTGAACAATGCATGGAAGCAATTCCCTGCAGCGGCAGATAATAGTTCATCATGGCGAACATGCCCTTCTTCATTTCACCACCATACCAGCTGCCCCCAATGACCTGCATCCGTTCTGTCAGATTAAATACTGTAAATACTTCCGAATTCAGACCATGTTCCTTCCATTTGGGATTGACAGTTTTTGACCCGTTTAACACAACAAAATCGGGAGTGCCATAATTTTCAAGCTCCTCTTCGGTTGGCCTCAGGAACATATTCTTAACAAAATGAGCCTGCCAGGCAACTTCTGTAATAAAGCGTACTTTAAGACGTGAGTTTTCATTTGCCCCCAAAAAGGTATCCATAACAAACAGTCGTTTGCCCGACAATTGTTTTGCAACAAGTTTCTTTAAATCGGCCCAGACTTCGGGTGTGGTTGGTTTGTTATCATTTGGTGATTCGGGTGATGTCCACCATATTGTATCTCTGGTGGTATCATCTTTAACAATAAACTTGTCTTTGGGAGAGCGCCCTGTGAAAATGCCTGTCATAACATTCACAGCATCCAGTTCTGAAAGCTGTCCTTTTTCAAAACCTTCCAGTCCGGGACGCATTTCTTCCTCGAAAAGTTGTTCATACGAAGGGTTGTACAGAATCTCGGAGACATCCACGATTCCGTACAGAGATAAATCTAATTTTCTCATAACTACCTAATAATTAACATTAAAAACTGATATTCCTTTTCCTTACTATTATTACAAATTTAACTTTATTTTCCAGTTATCGGGAATAGCATAGTTTAAATGATAAATCCGGTACAATTATTAAACATTATTTTAACAAACTAAACATTACAATTGATGTGGCATTCAACAAAAAAAAGGAGGCAAAAGCCTCCTTTTTTTTATGTTCATCATCTTATGACCGTGGATGAAACTGATGTACTGTACTTTTTAAATACTCCCGGTCAAGATGGGTATAAATTTCTGTTGTAAGTATTGACTCATGCCCAAGCATTTCCTGAACTGCCCTCAAATCGGCACCACCATTAATCAGGTGGGTAGCAAAGGAATGCCTGAATGTATGCGGACTGATTTTCTTTTCGAGCCCCATTCTTTCAGCAAGATTTTTAATAATTGTAAATACCATGACACGGCTCAGTTTTTTACCTCTCCTGTTGAGAAATAGAATGTTCTGGCTGTCTCTCTGTATCTTAAGATAGTTTCTGTAGTTTTCAATATATTTTTCAATTTCTTCAACAGCCCTGCTACTCACAGGTATCAGTCTTTCCTTTTCGGCTTTTCCTTCTACTTTCAGGTATCCCTGTGCAAAAAACAGGTTCGATACCTTCAGGTTTACAAGTTCTGATACCCTCAAACCGCAACTGTATAAAGTTTCAAGCATGGCTTTATTACGTTGCCCTTCAGCCTTGTCCAAATCAATTGCATCAATAAGACCATCAATTTCCTCCATTGATAAAATATCGGGTAATTTTCTTCCAATTTTAGGTGATTCAAGCAAAGCGGTTGGATCATTTGCAATTTTACCTTCAATTAAAAGGTACTTATAGAATGATTTTATTCCGGAAATGGTACGGGCCTGGGTACGTGGACTTACCCCACGCTGGTTAAGCCACTCAATAAACTTCTTTAAGTGCTGAAGTTTGACTTTATCGGGGCCTGTTTTTTTAAAATTAAGACCCAGAAATTCAGTTAGTTTATTAATGTCGTTAATGTAGGCTGCGATTGAGTTGGACGACAATGATTTTTCGAGTTTCAGGTAATTTTCGTACCCCTTTTTGCTTTCATCCCATTTCATAATCTTATTTTTTTTCTAAATCAGTTGATTTAAATAATTTTGAACAACAAAAGCGGTTATTTTTTTATATTATGATATTTAATACGTTATATTAACCATAAAGTTACTATAAAATAAATTAAAAACAAAATTCAATGAAACTATTGATTATCAATGGCCCTAATTTAAATTTACTTGGAAAAAGAGAACCGGGAATTTATGGTTCAGAAAGCTTTGAAAATTACCTGAACAAGCTGAAAAATATGTTTGCAGAAACAGATATTTCATACTTTCAGTCAAATATTGAGGGGGAAATTATCAATAAATTACATGAGAATGGATTTTCAGCTGATGGAATCATCCTGAATGCCGGTGCCTATACCCACACTTCTGTTGCTATTCGTGATGCAGTAGCTGCAATTAAATCACCTGTGGTGGAGGTCCATATTTCAAACACCCTGACACGGGAAGAATTCAGACATAATTCAATCATCGGGCCAGTTTGCAGGGGTTGTATCATGGGCTTCGGACTTGAGTCATACCGTCTTGCCATACAAAGCTTCATGCAAATGGGGTAAAACATCTTATGCTGCTTTCATGTTAAACTGAAAATTACTTGCATCCAGATAAATAAAATAACAATGAGACATACGAAAATTGTTGCCACGCTATCTGATATCAATTCGGAACCTTCCTTCATTAAAAAGCTGCATGAGGCTGGAATGGATGTTGCAAGGCTCAACACTGCACATCTTAACCTGGAAAGTACCAGGAAAATGATCGACAATATCAGGCAGGTTTCCGAAAAAATTGCAATTCTTGTCGATACGAAAGGCCCTGAAATCAGAACCTGCAGCATGCAAAACGAAATTCAGGTCAACGAAGGACAGGAAGTCAGGTTTTCGTATAAACAGGATGCAGGCATGCTGATTGATGTATGTGTAAATCATGCTGCTTTTGTTTCAGAATTGCAGCCCGGCAACCGTATTCTTATTGATGATGGCGAAATTGCAGCTACAGTCAAGAGTAAACATCCTGAATATCTGGTATGCAGGGTTGAAAACAGCGGAACCATTAAAAACAACAAAAGTGTGAATGTGCCTGGGGTTGTCACTAACCTTCCTGCCCTTTCAGAAAAGGATAAGGCATTTATACAATTTGCTGCCGAAAACCAAGTCGATTTCATAGCACACTCTTTTGTAAGGAACAAGGAGGATATATTTGAAGTGCAGGCATTGCTCGACAGCTATAACAGCAAGATTAAAATCATCTCTAAAATTGAAAACCTCGACGGGGTTGAAAACATAGATGAAATACTTGAACATTCCTATGGCATAATGGTAGCACGAGGTGACCTTGGAATTGAGATCCCGCCCGAACAGATTCCTATTGTTCAGAGAAACCTTATCAGAAAGTCAATCATGTATAAGAAGACTGTAATTGTGGCGACACAAATGCTCCACAGCATGATTAAACATCCAAGGCCGACCAGGGCGGAGGTGAATGATGTGGCAAGTGCTGTGTATTCACGTGCCGATGCCGTTATGCTCAGCGGTGAGACTGCCATAGGCCGGTATCCGGTAGAGGCGGTAAAAACCATGGTACGGATTGCGACAGAAGTGGAACAGGACCGTGATAAGTATACCGATGCTGTTACCCCTCCAATTAAAAATGAAATACCCGCTTACCTTGCTCAGGCAGCCATCCGTTCGGCTTCTGATCTAAATCCTGAAGCTATTGTTACATCCACCACATCGGGAAGGACTGCCCGTTATCTTTCTGCATACAGGCCTGAACTGCCTGTTTATGCAATATGCCACTCAAAAAGGGTAATGCGTGAGCTGGCTCTCTCGTATTGTGTTGTGCCTTTTTACGAACCATTCAAAAGAGACAGGCTGCAGATTCAGAAAGCTGCCATCCAGGCATTGCTCAGGGAAAATATACTCCAGCTGAATGATCTTGTGATATATGTAGGGGGTAGATTTGGAAAGGACCATGAAGCTTCCTATATGGAAATCTCCACGGCCCTTAAATTATTTATGTCAACCGTTGAGACTCTTGATGAGTCAGAAGATTGAGTTATCTGAAATCGATTACTTCCAGATCCTTGTATTCTTTGGGATTAAAGCTGAAGTAAGAATCAGGCATGGCTACCCCGGTATCAAATTTTTGCACTTCAACACCATATAGGTTGCCATCAGTTCCATGAAGTGTGGCACTGTGGATCATCTTATTGTCTTTGCCAATTGAAAGCAGAACCTTTGACACTTCATATTCAGGTGAATCGGGGAAAAGCTCTATCTGGTGATAAACCTTGCCTCCAATGTTTTTATCGCCGATATATTTCGAACGAAATCCTTTTTCATAGATTGTAAATACTGTGGAAGGATCCATCAACTCATTGCTGCCATCCTCAATATTAGAAACAGTTACCTGGTTTCCATCGGCCATATAGTTCCATACTGTTTGTCCATCGGAATAAACCTTTAATCCGATATCGGGGAGATCGACCCTGTACTTCTGCCCTTTCAGCTGAATAGAGCCCTGGTTCTTTTCATTTATTGCCATCTCCTTATTCTCCATTGTAAAAACGAACTGGGCAGAAATGGTTTCAAACGAACGTGTTTTTTTGCTGACTTCGTCCAGAATCTGCTTTGCTTTTGGGTCCTGCTGAGCAACTGAAGCGATGGAATACACCATCATTAATCCAAGTATAAATATGTTTTTCATTTAAATAATTATATTAATTATCCATTCAAATTAACAGCAGCTACCCGCTGCCTATCCTCTTAAAAAATTAATTGAAGCTATTCAATAACTGTTCCAAAGTGTATTCATCCTGAATTAATACCTGACGTGCCTTGCTGCCCTCACTCGGACCTACAACGCCGGCTGCCTCAAGCTGATCCATGATACGTCCAGCACGGTTATAGCCAATAGAGAATTTACGCTGAATCATTGATGTTGATCCCATCTGGTTTACAACCACAACACGTGCAGCATCATCAAACAGTTCATCGCGGTTATTCAGGTCAACATCACCTGGTCCGGGCTCTTCGTCACCCACATACTCAGGAAGCAGGAATGCCGACGGGTAGCCCCGTTGCTCTGAAATGAAAGAACATATCTGCTCCACTTCAGGGGTATCGATAAATGCACACTGTACACGTGTCATGTTGCTGCCCGAAGAAATAAGCATATCGCCCTTGCCGATAAGCTGGTTGGCCCCGGGTGTATCAAGGATTGTACGTGAATCGATCATGGAAGCCACCTTGAATGCAATACGTGCAGGGAAGTTGGCTTTAATTACACCTGTAATGATATTCGTAGAAGGACGCTGTGTGGCAATAATCATGTGGATACCCACTGCACGTGCAAGCTGGGCAATACGTGCGATGGGGAGTTCTATTTCCTTGCCTGCGGTCATTATCAAATCGGCAAATTCATCAATCACCACCACGATGTATGGCATAAACCTGTGCCCTTTTTCAGGGTTAAGCCTCCGGCTCACAAATTTCTTGTTGTATTCCTTCACATTCCTTGCATGTGCCCTTTTCAGCAGGTTGTACCTGTCGTCCATCTCCACGTTGAGCGAATTGAGCGTATACTTCACCTTTTGAATATCCGTAATTACAGGCTCTTCCTCATCGGGAAGCTTGGCCAGGTAATGTTTTTCAAGAACTGAATAAAGGTTCAGCTCCACTTTCTTCGGGTCGATAAAGACAAATTTCAGCTGTGATGGATGCTTTTTATATAGCAGCGATGCAATGATGACGTTGACACCAACCGATTTCCCCTGTCCGGTAGCCCCTGCCACCAGGATATGCGGCATCTTTGCCAGGTCGAACATATAGGTTTCATTGGAAATGGTTTTGCCAAGTGCAATGGGCAGGTCGGCTGTTGATTCCTGGAATTTCCGGGAGCTCAATATGGAGCGCATCGACACAATTTCCGGATTCTGGTTGGGCACTTCAATACCAATGGTTCCACGGCCGGGAATTGGTGCAATGATACGGATGCCCAGGGCGGCAAGGCTTAGCGCTATGTCGTCCTCAAGGTTCTTTATCTTGGCAATCCTGATGCCCGGTGCGGGAACAATTTCATATAAAGTGATAGTTGGTCCAATGGTAGCCCTGATCTTTGTAATTTCAATCTTATAATGCTTGAGCGTTTCAACAATTTTGTTTTTGTTGGCTATGAGTTCCTCATTGCTGACTTCCGCATTTCCTGAATGATGGTCCTCAAGCATTTCGATTGTAGGAAACTTAAACCCCGACAGTTCAAGGGTCGGATCGTATTCTTCCATGCCTTCAACAGCAATTTCTCCGTCATCTTCCTCTTCCTCCTTCTTGTGCTCAACCATCAGTACGGGGCCTTCAGGTTCTTCCTCTTCCCTTTCATCAGGAACTTCAACCAGCGACTGTACTTCGATATGTTCTTCCTCCGTGTCATCCGGCTCAAATATTGCCTGTATGATGTCATCATCTTCAATAACCTTGCTAATGGAATTGTCGGCAATCAATTCTTCTTCAGCTTCAGCTCCATTTACAGCTTCAGGCACAAATTTCACCTTTTCCTTCCGCGACATCATCCCTTTAATCACAGCAAAAGCATTTTCATACCTTACAATCAGCATCGTCAACCCCGAGATAAACAACAGGAGTATCAGTCCGGGCTTTCCTATCAGCGAGCCAAACCAGTTGCTCATGATAAAACCGTATTGCCCTCCGGGATAAATATAACTGGCGGCGCTAGTCATGGGAAATATAAATCCTGTTGCAAGCGATATCCAGATGATAAGCAGGATGCTGTACAAAACCGATTGCCTGTACTTCACCAGATTGTGCCCCATTATTTTAAATCCGCTGATAAACAGAAGGTAAACAAATATGAATGACGCAAACCCGAATCCCTTGTTCATGATGGTTTCAGCAAGATAAGCCCCCGTTTTCCCGGCAATGTTGCCTACCCTGATATCAGAATCGAGGATAAGCTGGCGCCATGGCAGTCCCAGTTTGCTCTGATCGGCTGCACCATAAAATAAAAATGAGAGAAATGACAGCAACAGGTATGCTGATACCAGCAAAACAAAAATGCCAAAAATAAACCTGAATTTTTCATTTTTATAGAAAGGGGCCTGCCCTGGTTTCTTCTTGTGTTTCGACTGCCCGGTTTTTGTAGTTTTCAATGCCATTTTTGCTTCGGTTCTAATAACAGATGCAAATCTAAGGAAAAAAACAAGGTAAGCCCTTCACAAATCCTGCAAAAATGCCGATGTAAACAGAATGACAATGCAAAATTTAAATGGGATTTTTTCTTCCGGATTATCAGTAGAAATCATGATATCCTATCAAATCCGTAAAACGTATAACGGGTTGTCCAATAATTATATAAGGTTGAAAAATGCTGATTTTCCCCCAATCCTTTTTCATCTTTATTTTGTTATGTTTGTTGCCTGTGAAAATTGAAAAAAGTTGATGGATATGCAGGAAAAGTCAACCACACAGGGTTATGATTCCTGCCGTATGTATTTTTCACAATGAACCAGTTAAATTGAATTACATGAATCGAATGAAAAAACTAGCAGTAGTTGCGCTGGGAGGAAATGCCCTCCTCCGCGATAATGAAGAAGGCACAATCGAACAGCAGGAAGCAAATGCAACCGAAACCCTTGAAAACCTTGTATTTCTCATAAAAGAGGGATACGAACTTGTAATCACTCATGGTAACGGGCCCCAGGTTGGGAATATCCTCATGCGCAATGATGCAGGGGAAAAGAATTATAACATTGCTCCCATGCCCCTCGATATTTGTGTTGCCGATTCACAGGGAGGCATCGGGTATATGATAGAAAGGATGCTGCGGAACGTACTCAACAGGCACGGCATTAAGAAGAACGTGATTACAATGGTCACGCTTGTTGAAGTTGATCAGAATGACCCTGCTTTTAAGAATCCTTCCAAACGGATTGGTAAAACCTACAGCAAGGAAGAGGCTGACCGCCTTTCAAAAGAAAAGAACTGGATATTCAAATCATCGGCGAAGAGTGTTGACGGATTTCGCCGGGTAGTTCCCTCGCCCTTGCCAAAAGAGATAATCAACAAGGAAACCATCGAACTGCTGGTTAATAACGGGAACATTGTCATTGCTGCCGGCGGAGGAGGTATTCCTGTATATTATGATGAAGAAGGAAAAGTACGGACCATCGATGCGGTTATCGATAAAGACAGGGCATCGGGGCTGCTGGCTAAAAATATCGGAGCCGATGAACTCTACATCCTCACTGATGTATCATTCATCTACAAAGACTTCGGGCTGCCTACCCAGGAAAAACTTGAATTCCTGAATTATGCCGACACAGTGAAATACCTCGAGGCTGGCACTTTTGCCGAAGGTACAATGGAGCCGAAAATCAGGGCATGCCTCGAGTTTATTGAAAACGGAGGCCGTAAAAGTGTAATCACCGAAGCCAAAAAACTGGAAGATAAATCTTACGGTTCTAAAATCACAATGGAATACGAGTAAAAAGAAATTTAACCATTACAAAAATCAGATTATGGCATTTAATTTAAAAAACAGGCACTTTCTGAAGTTGCTTGATTTTACACCCGCTGAAATTAAATTCCTGTTGGAATTGTCGCAGTCGCTTAAAAAAGCAAAATATGCCGGCACCGAGCAGCAGATGCTCAGGGGAAAAAACATTGCCCTGATATTCGAAAAAGCATCAACACGTACAAGGTGTGCATTCGAAGTAGCTGCATTCGACCAGGGGGCACATGTCACTTACCTCGGACCATCGGGTTCGCAGATTGGGCACAAGGAAACCATGAAGGACACAGCCCGTGTTCTCGGACGGATGTATGATGGTATTGAATACCGCGGATATGGTCAGGAAATTGTGGAAGAACTGGCCCGCTATGCAGGGGTTCCAGTCTGGAACGGACTTACCGATGAATTCCATCCGACACAGATACTGGCCGACTTTCTGACAATGATGGAGCATACCGACAAGCCTTTGTCACAGGTTAAATTCTGTTACCTGGGTGATGCACGCAACAACATGGGCAATTCACTGATGGTGGGTGCCGCCAAACTGGGTATGGATTTCAGGGCTGCTGCCCCTGCACAATGCCAGCCCTCTGCCAGCCTCGTTCAGGAATGCAGGGAGATTGCAGAAGATACCGGTGCAAAAATTCTGGTAACTGACAATGTGGAAGAAGCCGTCAAAGACTGCGATTTTCTTTATACCGATGTATGGGTGTCGATGGGTGAACCTGCCGAAGTATGGGGCGAACGGATTAACCTGCTCAGGCCGTACCAGGTGAACAGCAGGGCCATGGAACTTACAGGCAACCCGGCCGTGAAATTCCTTCACTGCCTGCCTGCATTCCACAACCGCGACACGAAAGTGGGCGAAGAAATCTACCAGAAATTCGGACTGGAAGCAATGGAGGTCACCGAAGAAGTATTTGAAAGCAAAGCATCCATTGTATTTGACCAGGCAGAAAACCGGCTGCATACAATCAAGGCAGTGATGGTTGCCACGCTGGCCTGAACCATGGATAAGATACCTTAAACAACAGGTAAACGGCCCATCAGGCATGTACCGAAGGCAGAACTCCTCTCCTTCTGTTGTGCCTGGTGGGTTTTATTTTTCCCTGTAAATATATTGCCTGCCAGTCCTGATATTCATCCCCCGTGGCGGCTTGCCCTGCTCATAGCTGTCAGGTTTTCGGGAGGGGTAAGCACAGTAATTTCACAACCGGCAGAAAGGATGAACCTGTCATTCCGGTTCTTCTCAATCAAGCCTTTACACAAATCATATACCTCTTCCGGGGTGGAATCCTGGATAATAACCGGGTTGATATTCCCGGCAAGAATTACTTTTTCGCCCACAATCTCCCTTGCATGGGCGATACCTACCTGCCAGTCGAGATCAAGAATATCGATGTTCATGCCGGTATAAAACGGAAGCAGGTGATTGGTATCACCGCAGATATGCAGCTTCACTTTGCCGCCAATGCTGTGGATGTAATCGATAATTTCGCTGTGCCGGTCCTTCACATACATGTTATAGGTGTCGGCATCTATCTGCGAGCACACGGCATCACCCATACCAATGATTTCACATCCTGCTTCTACCTGTGCCTTTGCAAAATCTTTGGCCGTTACCACACATTTGTCCATCAGGCGGTTTGAAAAATCAGGGTCCATCATCAGCTGCATCAACATGTTTTCAACGCCTGCAAGATCACAGGCTTCTGCCAGGGGCCCTTCTATCCATCCAATGATGGGAATATTTCCCTGTGTCTTTTTTGAAAGCAGTTCGCCTGCCTTTATCCTGTCGAGTGTACGTTCACATTTGTAAACATCAGGATTTTCAAGGCTTATCACATCCTCAAGCGACTGTACAACGTAATTCAGGCATCGTGGCACACCATCGGGCACATATTTGATTTTAGCACCGAATGCACTTGTTTCGCGGTAAGGATCAGAAATCAGGCCAAGCAAATCGAGGCCAAAGTCGTCCATACACCGCAGGTTGGCTTCTGCCAGCACCCTGTAGTCGGATGCAAATTCGCCATAGGTTTTACCAATATGGCGGGCAGCAAAGTACATCAGGATTGGCCTGAACAGAACCTTGTCAGTTAAGGCCCCATTCTGCTGCAGGGAGTGAAATTCACCGGTTTTAGTCATTTCTCAGGTTCTTTTATACTTCAACAGGGATGATTCAGCCCCATGCTGATGTTATATTCCCCGACAAGGTACAACAAGAAAAATTTTATTACAATTCCTTTCTTATAAAATCAAAATGCCCGGGGTTACAATTTTTTTATTTCAAGGAATAGCTGTTCAAGTTCAGAAATGAGTTTGCCGTGGGTTCCTGAGAAGTGATTAAAAAACACGGTTACAGCCAGTTTTTTACCACTTCCGGTGATGATATATCCTGCATATCCCCTTACCCGTGTCATTGATCCGCTTTTCAGCTGAAGGGTGTTCCCCGGAAAGTTCAGGGGGCTGAAGGACTGCAGTGTGCCATTCCCGGCAGTGGGCATGAGATTGCTGAACACAGGGGCCGTTTTTGCTGAAGTATCCATGTACTGAAGCATCTGCGACATAAATGCAGGGGTAACCGCATTAAAGTGCGACAAGCCGCTGCCATCCTCCATAAAAAGCTGGGCTGCATCGAGGCCCTTTTCCTTCCAGAAAGAGGAAATGATTTTCAACCCTTCTCCCCTGCTGCCGGTACCTGTGGCTTCGGCGGAAATTTGTTTCACAAGGTGTTCGGCAAACAGGTTCACACTTTCGCGGTTAAGTACTGCCACTATCTCACCAAGTACGGGCGACTCATACGCATAAATCAACCTGAAGTCATTTTGCTTTACGTTTTGAAATGATGCCTTTCCTTTGATGAAAACCCCGTTACGCGAAAGGTGGTTCATGAAATCATTTGCCAGAAGGGGTTCAGGATAAGGATTTGAGGCCTTGATTGTGAAAGATTTCCGGCCTTTGGGGATACTACCCCTCACAACCCTTTTATTATCTTCGGGGCTGCCGAAAACATAGGCCAGATCGCGGTTAATATCCGACGACAGCACCTCACTGCTCCATTCCAGTCCTTCAATCAAAGGATCCATCGAAATGATTTCGGCAGGTTTTCCAGGTTGGGCAGGCGAGCGGAAACTGATGCGAAACAGGTTGTCGTAAACCGTGAGGGCACTGGCGCCCGCTCCATAGTAATTTCCAATATCTTCCCATACCCAGGTAGGTGGTATTTTTTCGGTGTCATAAAGCGATGCGTCAAGTATTACATTGCCTTCTACCCTTGATATACCGGCAGCCTTTACTTTTTGAGCCCATACATCGAGAAAGTGCGGAAAGAAGTAATGGTCGCGGAAATATTCCGATCCCAGTGCCGGATCGCCGCCGCCTATAACAACAAGGTCGCCTTTTAACACCCCTTTGTCGATGCGCCCGGTATAGCCAATGCGGGTCACGAACCGGTAATCAGGCCCCAGGATTTCAAGTGCAGCTGCTGAAGTGACAAGCTTCATCACCGACGCAGGAACCATCAGCCTGTTGCTGTTCATGCCATATAATACCCTGCCCGATTCAATTTCTGAAACATGGATGCCCACCTGTGCATTTTTATATTCAGGCTGTTCCAGAATCTTTTGTACTGCCCGGTCAACGGGAATCTGTGCCTGTAGAATTGCACTGCTGAGAAAAAAGAAAAAAAACGGGAGCAGATGTACCTTCATATTTTCTACTTTTATAACTCAAAAGTAACAGAAAGTTGGATTTATAAAAGAAACTTTATGCTCAGAACAATTATTCTTGTGGGAAGCGGTGGTTTTATCGGAAGTATTTTTAGGTACCTGTTACAGTATTATATGGAGAAAAACCTGACTGCAACATTCCCATGGGGAACAATGGCAGCAAATATTGCAGGAAGTTTTATTATCGGGATAATCTTTGCATTGAGTGAGAAGGGAAATCTGATCACGCCCGAAGGACGGATTTTTCTTGCTGTGGGGATCTGCGGAGGTTTTACAACCTTTTCAGCCTTTTCATACAATAATTTTGTGATGCTGCAGGAAAAGCTGTACAGCCAGTTTCTGCTGAATGTAGGCGGAAATCTGATATTCGGCATCCTGGCAGTATATCTGGGCGTAATCTTTATCAGGATGTTTATTTAGCAGAATGAAGGCATAACTGAACCGGCTGACTGGTTCAACTTTTCTTTTAAATGATTCAAACCCTTTTGCCGTTCTGTTTGTATGTATGATGACAGAAATAAGTACTGACATGAAAATAGAAGGCAAGGCAGGAATGCTGAAAATTTATGTAGGTGAATCAGATAAGGTGCACGGGAATCCACTTTATGAAGAAATTGTTTTTGAAGCCCGGAAAGCCGGAATGGCCGGGGCTACTGTTATAAAGGGCATCATGTCGTTTGGCGCCAGCCATTCTATACATACAATGAAGATATTTGCTCTTTCGGGCGATTTGCCTGTAGTAATTGAGATAGTTGATACACTAGAAAAGCTTGACACCTTTGCCGGCAGGGTGAACGAACTGATGGACCTGGCTAAAAAAGGCGGACTTGTAATTCTGCAGGAGGCAATGGTACTAAGGTACGAGCGAGGAGAAAAATACAGGAAATAGATTAATCCGGACTGCAGGGATGGGGAAATGGGCTCTGAACGTTTCTATCAGGATTTAACTCCGCCCGATTCAAAAGATGGATTCAGTCGTCATTCCTGCTCCTTCGACATGACGACTGGTCCCCGTTAAAGGAATAAAAAGAGGGCAAGGCAATTGAGCTGGCCTGCCCTCTTATCATTCTCAATAACAGCCACAACCTCCTTGGTACCGAACACAGTGAGTGAAGCAAACACCATCAGGCACTGCCTTTCAAACTTCTAATTTGCTTTCTAAGTTAAACCTATGTGAAATACCCTAAAAGGGTTTTGAACAGAGGAAGGGCAAACAGAACATTTTTCTTATCTTTGGACTGCATTTGGCAAATCAGTTCAATAAACTGATTTTCTGATAAAAACAAATGGAAGTCAAACAATAAAAAAAACAGTTTACCATGTTAATTAGTGACATTAAAGCAAGAGAAATTCTGGATTCACGCGGTAATCCAACAATTGAAGTGGAAGTCCTGCTCGAAAGTGGTGCGTTCGGACGTGCAGCTGTTCCCTCAGGAGCATCTACCGGTGAAAATGAAGCACTTGAACTTCGCGATGGTGACAAAAACCGTTACCTGGGCAAAGGTGTACTGAAAGCAGTTGACAACGTCAATGATATCATTGCCAAGGAACTGATTGGCATGGACGCAACAGATCAGGTTGGTATCGATATGAAACTCCTGGAAATGGACGGCACCAAAACCAAGTCGAACCTGGGTGCCAATGCCATGCTGGGCGTATCGCTGGCCTGTGCCAGGGCAGCTGCCGAGTTTGCCGGGCTACCGCTGTACCGTTATATTGGCGGGGCTAATGCCAAAACACTGCCTGTACCCATGATGAACATCATCAATGGTGGTTCACACTCTGATGCCCCTATAGCATTCCAGGAATTTATGATTCGCCCGATTGGCGCATCTTCATTCCGTGAAGGCCTCCGCATGGGTGCCGAAGTTTTCCATTCACTGAAAAAGGTACTTCACGACCGTGGCCTCAGCACAGCAGTCGGCGATGAAGGTGGTTTCGCCCCTGCCCTCGATGGCACTGAAGATGCACTGAACAGCATTATTGAAGCCATTAAGAAAGCCGGTTATAAACCAGGTCGTGCAGAAGACGGCGGCGATATTTCGATTGCCCTCGACTGTGCTGCATCTGAATTCTATGTAAATGGCACCTATGATTATTCAAAGTTCGAAGGCGAAAAAGGTGCAAAACGCACCCGCGAAGAACAGGTAGCCTACCTTGCCGAACTGATTGAAAATTTCCCCATCGACTCTATTGAAGATGGAATGGCTGAAGGCGACTGGGATGGTTGGGTAGCATTAACTGAAAAACTGGGAAATAAACTTCAGTTAGTGGGTGATGATAATTTTGTAACCAATATTGAATACCTGAAAAAAGGGATTGAAATGGGTGCATGTAATTCCATTCTGATAAAAGTAAACCAGATTGGTACGCTTACTGAAACACTTGATGCCATTGATATGGCTCACCGTGCCGGTTATACTTCAGTTACTTCTCACCGTTCGGGTGAAACCGAAGATTCAACAATTGCCGATATCGCAGTAGCAACCAACAGCGGCCAGATTAAAACCGGTTCACTGAGCCGTTCTGACCGTATGGCCAAGTACAACCAGCTGCTCCGCATTGAGGAAGAACTGGGCGAAAATGCTGTTTACGGATACAAGAAAATCTACAGGAAATAAGGAATCGTGTAAAATGTTATCGAAAAGCTGCCTGAGTAATCAGACAGCTTTTTTTATGCCCTGCCCTTTTAAATAATGCCAGCTCCTAAATTACAGGTGATAACGCTCTACCTGATATATTCCAAATTCAACCTTAACTCATTATAAACTCAATGTAAATTCAATTATAATTGAGTTTACATTGAGTTTAAATTGAATTTAAATTGAATTTAAATTGAATTTGGTGCTTTGATGGTTATGCGGAAGTATCGAAAGGGCCATACCAGGCCATCTTCTCAGGTTGTGGAATGATGAACAGAAAGTTAATGTTGTGAAGGAATACTTATAATGCCTGTAAGCAGGGAGCAACAGCAGCATCCATCCATGAGGTCAGACAGAAAAAAAAATGCTCCGGAAGATTAACTCTCCCGGAGCATTTACTATTAGTCCCCCTTGTTTATTCTTCAGAGGAATCCATTTCGTCGATTACCCTGATTTTATTTTTCAGAAACTCGATTTTTTCTCTTGTCTGCTCAATTTTCTGCCTTACATCCTCGATGAGCGACTCGGCATTTTTCGACTTGGCAAAAAAGCCGATGTTGTTGTCGAGGAGCACGAGGTCGTTTTCGAGCTGTTTCAGCCTTGTCATGTACTTATCGCGTTCGAGGCGCATTTTGTTCTGGCCTTTGGATGATTCAGAGAAAGTAACCATTTTCGACCTGAAGCGAAGCATGTTCCTGTTTGATTCGTCAAGATTGAGTTCATCAAATTTTTTGTTGATTGCATCCCTGAATCGTTTCTGCAGTTCTTCCTTTTTCTTGATTGGCACATGGCCGATTTCGGTCCAGCGTCTCTGGAAATCCTTCAGCAGTTCAAAGTTTTTGTCGACATCGCCAGTTGACTTGAAAGTTTCAACCTCTTTTACAAGCTGTTCTTTTGCCTTCAGGTTATCAACCTGCTCTGTGTCGATTGATGAAAAATGTTCTGCTTTTTTCTCGAAGAAATAATCGCATGCCTGTCGGAACCTTTTCCAGAGGATATCGGACTGTTTACGCGGCACCGGGCCAATTTCCTTCCATTGTTTCTGGATGTTGATAAGGTCCTGTGTAGCCTTTCTCCAGTCGGTGCTGTCTTTAAGCGCTTCAGCCTGCACACAGAGATCGAGTTTCATCTGCAGGTTGCTTTGCTGCAGTTCCTTGTTTTTCGAATAGAAATCACGTTTTGCATCGAAAAACTTGTCGCAGGCTTCACGGAAGCGGGTATATATTTTATTGTTATCCTTGCGCGGAGCAAATCCGATAGTACGCCAAACCTTTTGAAGGTTGACCACCTCCTTCGACTTTTCGCTCCAGTCCTTGTGGCTGTCGAGTTCCATTTCATTGATTTCCTCTACCTGCTCACAAAGGGCTTTTTTAGCTTCCAGGTTTTTCTTCTGCTCAGTTTTACGCTGCTCGAAATATTCCTGGTACTTTTTATTGATTTTGGCTGTGGCAGCCTTGAACCTGTCCCAGATATCGTCCTTGTTTTCGCGGGGAACAGGTCCTGCTTCCCTCCACCGGTCATGGAGTTTCTGCAGCTGATTAAAGGCTTTTACAGTATTTGGTTCGAGCATCAGTTCTTCGGCCTGTTCACAGAGCCTGATTTTCACCTCGAGGTTCTTTTTCAAATCAAGATCACGCAGTTCCTGGTTGATTTTGATGTAATCATAGAAGTTTTCAACATGAAAATGATAGGTATCCCAAAGGTCTTTCATTTTGGTTTGCGGCACGGGGCCAATTTCACGCCAGCGCTGCTGCAACTCCTTGAAATCCTGGAAGGTTTTATTGATTGATTCTTCCTTGTGGATAAGTCCCTTTATTTCTTCTATGATTTCATATTTCAACTGCAGGTTTTGTTCCTTCTCATGTTCCAGTTTTTTATTGAAATCATGCCGTACCTGCCGGTACTTTTTAAGCAGTTCCCTGATGTCCTGCTCGTATGGATTTTCCTCTGCTTCAAAATCTTCTTCAAAGCCCCCGCCTTCCATAAACTTTTTCTTCTGCTCCTCGGCATCTTCCTTTACTTTACGGTAGAATGCCGCCTTGATGGCTTCCACATCATCCTTGATGTCGCGTTCATCATTTTCTTCGAGCACCTGGGTAAGGGCATTTACAAGCTCCAGTTCCGTCAAAGCCGAGTAGTCGGGGCTTTCCTTTTTATGGGGTTCATTTTCATGCTTTATCTCTTTTTTATCGCTGCTGTAAACTTTCTCGGCTGCAGGGGCAGGTTTGGCTTCTTCAGTTTCTTCTTTGGCGGTTTCTGTTGTCTCACCGCTATCACTTTCTTCTGCAGTTGCAGCGGAACCTTGTTCTGATTGGGATGCCTTGTTGTCATCTGCTGGTTCTTCTTCCTGTGGTGCAGGCGCTTCTTCAGTTGCTTCGGCAAGAAGCGGTTCACCAGCCTGAGGATCTTCAGGATCCTGAAGTGAAGTTTCAGATGCAGTCCCCGGTATTTCTTCTGCAGAATCATCATCTGCTTCAGATGCTGAATCTCCGGTACCGGCAGGCTCATCAGCTGCCTTGCCGGGTTCTTCTTCAGGACCGGCATTTCCGGCGGGAGCATCATCATTTTCAGGAGCAGTACCTGCAGCATCGGTTGAGGAGATTTCCCCAGGGGCATCGGCATTTTCTTCCTCTTCGCGGGTGACAGATGATTCTTCAGCAGTTCCGGGAGCTGAAGGTTGTTCCTCTTCCGTGTTTTTTTTCAACTCTTCTGACTGCGGTGCCTTTTCCTCCTGCCCTTCCTGTTCCTGGCTGGCAGCATCTCCGGCTAATCCTTTCACTTTGTTCTCCTCATTCGAAGCAGCAGTGTTGTTTTGCTCATCCTGCATGCCTTTTAACCCTTTAGGGTTTTTCAGATCTTTAGGTTCCATTTACAAATTTTTAAATACCATTATCCAATGGTGTGCATAAACATTTCAAACTACGAAAATATAGAATTACAGAATAATACTCAAAGTTTTTGAAATCAATTTGAAGAATTGTTATTCAGCGGAATAAATAGCTTCTCACCAACCACGGGCTAACTGATTTCTATTATTTACCAAATTTACGTAAATCATGTTGAATAACATCTGTAAAAGATTAATTTTCAATCCTGTTAAATGAATTCTTATTTTGAAAATTAAGTTTTTTGTTCTAATTTATCGACCAAAAGGAATCCAGTAAAACAATTGAAAAAACCGGGAATCAATGAAGATTTTTTTTCTGAGCAATCAAAACTCATGCAGGAGCCAGATGGCAGAGGCGATTTTAAGGAGCTTCGACAAAGATTTGGAGATATATTCTGCAGGGATAGAGCCTTCCGACCATGTGAGCCCGATTGCCATTGAAGTGATGGCTGAAATTGGTATCACCCTGAAACCTCAGCCCCCGCAGCATTACTCGCTATATGACAAAATGGAATTCGATTACCTGATTACTGTTGGTGACGGGACTGTTGAAGAATTAAAGATTCCGCCAATAAAGTTTAAAAGAAAGATGCATCTCGGCTTTCACAACCCATACTCCAAGTCGAAAAACAAGGAGGAAATCAGGCAAAACTGCCGTGAGATAAGGGATGAAATACTCACCGAGATGGATTATTTCTACAACCGTATGCTTAAGCCGCGAAAAGAGAAAACGCTTTAACCGGCTACAATTTTTTCAACTTCATCGGGGTCAACCGGAACACGCTGGCCCAATATCTCACTTCCATTTTCAGTAACCAGGATATCATCCTCAATCCTTATTCCTCCAAAGTCGCGATATTCGTTTACTTTATCGAAATTGATAAATTCTGCATTGGTTTGTTCCTTCTGCCACTGGTCAATCAGTGCAGGTATAAAATAGATGCCCGGTTCATTTGTAAGCACGAATCCTTTTTGCAGGCGGCGTCCCAGTCTCAGTGCTGCGGTACCAAACTGGTCTGAAGGCCTGATTTCATCATCGAACCCCACATGTATCTGTCCCAAATCTTCCATGTCGTGCACATCCAGTCCCATCATGTGGCCCAGTCCGTGCGGGAAGAAAAGTGCATGTGCTCCGGCCTGTACAGCCTCTTTAACGTCGCCTTTCATCAATCCGAGGTCTTTCAGTCCAGCGGCAATCACTTCACTTGCAGCCAGATGAACCGACAGGTAAGAAACTCCCGGTTTAATCAGTGACGTAGCCTTGTTATTGGCGGCCAGTACTATTTCATAGATTTCGCGTTGTTTTTGGGAAAATTTTCCACCTACAGGAATTGTCCTTGTAAAATCGGATGCATAGTGCAACAACGATTCAGCTCCCGCATCAACAATCATGAGCCTTCCTTCTTCAAGAATCTGGGAATGATCGTGATTATGCAATGTTTCACCGTTTTGTGAAAGGATAACAGGGAATGAAATCATTCCTCCGCCGGCAGCAGCGATGCCCTCAATTGTTCCGGCAATCTGCTGTTCCCATACGCCAGGTTTGGCCATCCGCATTGCGGTCACATGCATTTCATAGCCTGTGGCACATGCTTTCCTGATTTCGCTGAGTTCAACATCTTCCTTCACTGAACGCAAATCCACAACTGCTTTAATCAGTTCAAGCGAAGCAGATTCCCTTGTACGTGAAGCAGGAATTTCTAAAAGCTGCTCAAGCCACATCATATTTTCGGCACGGTAAGGAGGCAGGATATGGATTTTCCGTCCCTTATCAGCTGAATTCCTGATAAAATCATTGAGTTTGGCCAGAGGAGCAGTGCTTGTCACACCTACTTCGGCTGCATTTTCACTCAGCGGAACCTGTGGCCCCATCCATATAATATCATCGATATCGACGTCATTCCCGAAGATATAATCGTTGCCGCTGTCAAAATCAATGACGCCTGCAAGACCTGGGAAATCAAGCCCGAAGAAATACAAAAACGAGCTGTCCTGGCGAAAACGGTAAGTATTGGCCGGATAATTCATTGGTGAATCCACATTGCCCGGGAATAAAGCTATACCTCCCGACATTTTTTTCCTTAACTGGTTCCTGCGACGGATGTAAATTTCTTTTTCAAACATAATCTACTTCTTAATATTCATGATTGCTCTACGAATATATGATTTTTAGGCTGTTTATTTATAAATTGCCATCGGAATGTATGCTTATCATGCAGCATTTTTTTTTGAAGTTGAACGAAATCAAACCTAAGAAGATGAAAGTTAAAATATTGGCAATTGCCTTTCTTTTCACACTGCTGCAGGGACATGCGCAGGAACAGGCAAAAGAAGATTTTCTTGATTTAAACAAAAAAGAGCGGCTTGAGTGGTTTCGTGATCTGGGGTTCGGCATGTTCGTGCACTTCAGTTTCGACAGCCAGCTGGGAATAGTTATCAGCCATTCGATGGCAGGTGCTTCCAGCGATTACCTCAACCGGTTTGTGAATGAACTGCCAAAGACCTTCAATCCGAAGGATTATGACCCGTATGAAATGGCTGTACTTGCCAAACTCGCCGGGATGAAATATATCGTTTTCACGACTAAGCACCATTCAGGTTTTTGTATGTGGGACACCAACACCACAGCATTTAATATCATGAACACTCCCTATGGAAAAGATTTGCTGAAGGAATATGCGGAAGCCACCCGCAAGGCAGGACTGGCTGTAGGTTTTTATTTTTCACCCGAGGACTTTAATTTTTTGTATGAAAACGGGGTACGTGTCGACAGGTCGTTTCCTGAGCCTATTCCCGATAACATTATGCGGAAATACCTTAATCTTGTGGAGCTGCAGTGCATGGAACTGATGACCGGATATGGCGACATTGACATCATATTTTTTGACGGAGGTGAAGGACCTCTCCAGGAGAAGTGCAAGGCCGTAGTATGGGAACTTCAGCCCGATATTGTTGTCACCCGCGGGGCAATCAGTACGCCCGAACAGACAGTGCCGGGCATTGCCTACGATGAACCCTGGGAGTCATGTATTACCATGGGAACCCAGTGGGCATGGAAACCTACCAACGAAGTTTACAAACCGGCAGCACGGCTCATTGAAATACTGATTGAAACACTGGCAAAGGGAGGAAACCTGCTGCTTAACGTCGGACCTAAAGCGAATGGCCAGTTGCCCAATGAACAGGAAGACAATCTTCGCGAAATGGCGGCGTGGCATTTTATCAATCACGAGGCATTGGGCAAAGTGAGGCCGTGGATACTCACAAATGAAGAAAATATCTGGTTTACATGGAAGCCTGAGGAGAAAACCTTGTATGCTTTTATTACAAAAATGCCTGGCTGGCAAAGAGGTGCACGGAAGGAATTCCTGCTCAAATCGGTGAAGGTGAATGACAATTCTGAAGTACATGTACTGGGACAGTCAGGGGAACTTGTTGAGTATCAGCCAAAAGTTGATGCAGCCACTTACTTCAGCCAGAAAGATGACGGTCTTCACATATCCTGTGTAAGGGCCCAGCGGATATACAACAATCACCAGTGGCACAACCCGGTAGTGTTAAAAATAACAAATGCTTCGCCTGCACTTGACCCGCCGGTGGTAGCTACCCGTCCGGCAAAAATACAGGGGCATGCGGGAAATGAGCTGGTTTTTGACGGTGAGATCATCCGAAAAGGCGATTCACCCAAACTGAAGGCAGGTTTTCAGTACCGGGAGTATGCCGGCTTTGTGGAAGAGCTCTACAGCGATGAATGGAAAGAAACGGTTGTGGAAGAAACCGGTGAAGGGATCTTTTCAGTAAAAGCTCCTTTGTCAAAAACAGGAAAAGAGTACCAGGTACGTGCATTTGCCGACCATCCGGGAATAAGGGTTTATGGCGACATTGTGAGGATTCGGTTTTAAACAATTTGCCATATCTTTCAAAAAAGTTAAATTAGCCGGCCGTAATAATACCTGTTAAAACCGTAAAGTGAAAATTCTGAAAATCAAATTGCACTGGCAGATCCTGATTGCGCTGGTACTGGCTGTATTCTATGGCTACTATTTTCCTGCAGGAGTCGATTATGTTTCATGGATGGGAGAAATCTTCCTGACCTTGCTGAAGATGGTAATTATCCCGCTGATTCTGAGCTCCATCATATCGGGGGTGTCAAGCATTGGCGGAGGAAAAAGTCTGGGAAGGCTGGGACTGAAAACAATAACTTATTACCTTTCAACAAGTTTTATTGCAATATTAACAGGCCTTCTGCTTGTAAATCTTATCAGGCCGGGTGTCGGTGTTGAACTGGGCTTTTCCGAACCTGTAGAGAGCTTGTCGGGGACAGCATTGTCACTTCGCGACATCTTTTTACGGATTGTACCTGCCAACATTTTTGAATCAATGGTACGGGGAGACATTCTCCCGGTAATATTTTTTGCAGTATTATTCGGCGTTTTTATCACAAAAACCCCTGACCGGTACAGGGAATCGCTCACAACCTTTTTCGAGGCATTTTTTGAAGTGATGATGAAAATGACAATGTTCATTGTCAGGTTTACCCCGCTTGGGATATTTGGTATCGTAGCCCGTGAGGTAACACGGAATGCCGACCAGCTTGCAAACCTTGCAGGAAGCATGGCCATATACATGTTTACAGTTGCACTGGCGCTGCTGTTTCATGCATTCGTAAGCCTGCCGCTGCTGCTCAGGTTTTTTGGAAGGGTGAAGCCATACAGGCATATGAAGAATATGATGACTCCCCTGCTGACTGCATTTTCAACAGCTTCATCGAGTGCAACCCTTCCCCTTACAATGGAAGCGGTTGAACATAACAGCGGAGTTTCCAATAAAATATCGAGCTTTACTTTGCCACTGGGTGCCACAATCAATATGGACGGAACCGCCCTTTATGAATGTGTGGCTGCCATGTTCATTGCCCAGGTATATGGGGTTGAAATGCATTTTACCGAACAGGTTATTGTGGTTGTAACTGCGCTGCTGGCATCAATCGGAGCAGCAGGAATTCCTATGGCAGGCCTGGTGATGCTTACTGTTATTCTTACTGCAGCAGGGCTTCCGCTTGAAGGGATAGGCTTGATTATTGCTGTTGACCTGCTGCTCGACATGACGCGTACATCGGTCAATGTATGGAGCGACAGCTGTGGTGCCGTGATAATTGCCCGGACCGAAAATGAGGAAACCAACGTGGCAATCTGACAGTTGTTTTTTACATTTTTTAAATCACCTGATTTGTAAAAATCTTTATTTTTGCTGGCGTTCAAAAACAAATGTTCCGGGTCGGGCGCATCAGCCTCCAAGGAATATTATTATAAGTAATATTGGCAACAGGAACCTTAATGTTTTAATTGAATATCACAGTTATGATGGAACCAAAAAAACCACTCCTTTTTTTATTGATTGCGTTGGCTATCCTGTCGGGATGCAAAAAGAACAAGTCGGATGTTGTATATGACCGCAGCTATATCGACCAGATAAAAGCGGCAAGGCAGGATGCGGTTTTTTATCTTGCACGCAACATGATACCCGGAGCAACCTTTGCAATAGCCATTGATGGAAACATCATATATTCAGAGGCTATGGGGCTTGCTTCCACCGACCTTGAAGTCCCGGTTACCCGCAGCAGCAAATTCCGGATAGGTGAAGTATCAGAACTGTTCACTTCGCTCATTTACCAGAAGATGGTTGAACGCAATCTGCTGCATCCCGATTCCGCTGTTCAGCATTATCTTCCGGAGTTTCCGCAGAAGACCTTCAGGCTGCCCTTAAAGCACCTGGCGTACCACACATCGGGAATCAGGATACCCAACTCAGAAGAAGCCGACTGGCGTGCCCAGAACGTTTCCCTGCAGGCAGGCCTTGAAACTTTCCTCAACGATTCGCTGTTATACCCCACCGGGGCTTACCAGGTGGCTTCCATATTCAACTACAACCTTCTGGGTGCAGTGATTGAAAGAGTAACTGGAAACAGTTTTCACAAGGTACTTTCGGAGTATGTAACCGATACTTTAAACCTTCAGAATACGGTTGTTGATAATCCATTTATCACAATAAAAGGCCGGGCCAACCATTTTGATCATAACTTCATCGCCCAGGTAGTGCCTGCCACCTTCCGTGATTTACGGTTCAAGGCACCTTCAGAGGGGATATTGTCGAATGCCGAAGATCTTGTGAAGTTTGGGAATGCACTGTTGTACTCCGAATATTTTTCACAGGAAGTTAAGGATAGGCTATTTGAACCTTATGAATTGCCAAACGGATTATCTGCACCGATGACTCATGGATGGGTATTGATGACCGACAGGTACGGCAGAAAGATGTATGGGAAGAGCGGAACTGTTACCGGGGGAAGTGCTGCCATACTGATATACCCTGAGGAAAAACTTGTTGTTGCATGTGCCTCAAACCTGAGCCTTATCAATGAAGATTTTCCTGTTTTCAATATGGCCAATCACTTTATTGATGATCCACAAGGCGAACAGCCTGAAGCAGCAGATGCCGGTTTAGAGTAAAGTTAAGCCGGATTCGGGAGCCCGTAAGGCTGCCTGATTATTCGGAAAACAGAGATTCAACAAATTCGCGGCGGCGGAAAACCTGCAGATGCTCCATTTTTTCGCCAATCCCGATATATTTTACGGGGATTTTAAACTGGTCGGAGATACCGATAACGACACCCCCCTTGGCAGTTCCGTCGAGTTTAGTAAGGGCCAGGGCAGTCACTTCGGTGGCTTTTGTAAACTGTTTGGCCTGTTCAAAGGCATTCTGGCCTGTGGAACCATCGAGGATAAGCAACACTTCATGGGGAGCCCCGGGGACAATGCGTGACATCACCTTTTTAATTTTTGACAGTTCATTCATCAGGTTCACCTTGTTGTGCAACCGTCCGGCGGTATCAATAATCACCACATCGGCATCATTTTTCTTTGCCGAAGAGATTGTGTCGAATGCAACAGAAGCAGGGTCAGACCCCATTTTTTGCTTCACAATGGGTACATCCACGCGCGAGGCCCATATTTCAAGCTGTTCAATGGCTGCGGCCCTGAAAGTATCGGCTGCACCCAGGTATACCTTTTTCCCGGCTTCCTTAAACTGGTAAGCCAGCTTTCCGATTGTTGTAGTTTTACCCACACCATTTACGCCAACCACCATAATCACGTAAGGCTTCTCACCTTCGGGGAGATCGAAGTCGGAAGCATCGCCTGTATTATTTTCTTCAAGCAGTGCGGCAATTTCCTCTTTAAGGATGGAATTCAGTTCTTCCACGCCCAGGTACCTGTCGCGGGCAACACGGTCTTCAATGCGCCTGATGATTTTCAGGGTAGTTTCAACACCTACATCGGATGAGATAAGAATTTCTTCGAGGTTATCAAGCAATTCCTCGTCGACTTTTGATTTACCCACCACAGCGCGGCCGAGTTTTTTAAAAACATTTTCCTTGGTTTTGGAAAGGCCCTGGTCAAGGTTTTCCTTTTTACTTCTGGTAAAACTTCCGAATATTCCCATTGATGAACTATTTGTGATGGATAAAAATACTAAATTTTCCTTTTACAGGGAAAAGAGCAGGTGAAAGCAAAAAAAAGCTTCCACCTGATGATGAAAGCTTTTTTTGAATATGCATTCAAATATTATTGTTTCTGAAAATAATCTTTAACCTCGTCGTTCAGAATAACTTCTTCTTTGAACATATAGGCTCCGGTTTCAGGTGATTTGACCATCCTGATCACTTTGGAATGACCTTTACCTGCACCTTTCTGTAATGTTGCAACCGTTTTCTTTGCCATGACTCAAATCTTTTATTTTATTTCTTTATGAACTGTAATCTTCTTCAAAACAGGATTGTATTTCTTTAACTCCATTCTGTCAGGTGTATTTTTCCTGTTCTTTGTTGTAATATATCGTGATGTTCCCGGCACACCGCTGTTTTTATGCTCGGTACATTCCAGGATAACCTGGATTCTGTTGCCTTTACTTTTTTTTGCCATTTTACAGTGACTTTAAATTTTTTCAATAAATCCTTTTTCTTTTGCATCCTGGAGCGCCGCTACCAAACCTTTCTTGTTGATTGTACGGATACCTGATGCTGAAACAACCAGATCAACCCAGCGGTTTTCATTGGGAAGATAAAACTTTTTCCTGAAAAGGTTTACGTTAAACTTCCTTTTCACACGGCGTTTCGAGTGAGACACACTGTGGCCCCCCATCGCACTTTTTCCTGTTATTTGACAAATTCGTGACATTTCTATTATAATTTCTTGATGTACAAACAAACGCGTTTTTTAACGGCTTGCAAAGAAAATACTTTTTTAATAAATAATCAAGCTGTTGTGAAAGATTTTCGAAAAACAATTAACAATTACGTGTTGAAACAATATGCTCATTTGTAATTCAGCTGTAAATTTCGTCAAAAAAACCTGACAATATGTGATGAAGCTTCTCAGGAATGAGTAATTAATCAACATTTAACTTAAGGCCATAGGTTTCATTTGTCCTTAACCTCATCATTCCCTCTGCCACAGGGAATAAGGCTCCTGCACCAATGTATCCTGCATAAATAGTTTAAATGATAAATTGGCATGATTTTTCCGTAAAGATGAAGCAATATGAACATAGGCTGCCATAAGAAATATATGGAAACAGATCATCTTAATACCCATTCATGAAAAGAGGCAAAATATTACTAATTGCAGGAATTACTGTCCTTACTTTAGCAGTGCTCATTATACTTGGGGCTGTTTTTGCCGGTAATTACATTGAAAATGAATTACAGGATATGCAGGTGGGAGCATTCAGTATCGAAAGCAGCAATGTTGATGTAAACATATTGCAGAGAAAGATGTCGATGTCGGAGGTGGTAATTGATAACCATGACATGGGTGTAAAAGCAGTTATTTCTGAAATAGTTGCCACAGGAATCGGGCTGTTTCCTCTGATTGTCAGGAACAGGCTTATCATTAACAATGTGGAAATTATGGATTCTGAACTGACAATTATTGGCCAGGGTACAGATGAACGTATGGCTTCAGAACAGGAAGAAGCGGCAGAAGCCGATTGGGATATAGATTTTGTCAGTATTAAGAAGCTTGATATTGGTACTGCTACATTCCTGTTGCAAAACATAACAAAAGGGGAAAAAGATTCAGTGCTGGCACTTCAGGCAGGAATTGAGCTATGGAATCTAACATTAAACAGTGAAAGGGAGCAGTTGTCATATGGCAATCATTCAGTGGAGAGGTTCAGGATAAGGATGAGTGATGGTATTTACTTTATACCTGGAGGCCTTTACAACCTGGGGTTTGACACGCTTGTAATTGACTCTGACCAGGCAGAACTGAAGGTGGAGAATTTACAACTGACAACGCTTCACACCAAGTATGATCTGGGCAAATTTACAGGCGTCGAAACCGATTGGTACAAAATAGTAATTCCTCATTTTGAACTTAAAGGGATTGAAACTGAATCCTTATTAACCGACAGTGCATTTATATTTCAGAAAGCTTCAGTACACGAAATGGATGCCCATATATTCAGGGACAAGAGGCCACCTTTTCCTGACAAACCTGACACCAAGCTACCGATGGAGATGTTGGGGAGCCTGCCCATTCCGTTTCATGCTGATTCAGTACTGATCATTAACTCCAAAGTTGTATATGAAGAGTTTGGGGAGGAAAGCAGTGAGCCAGGTTATATATTTTTTGAAAGCCTGTATGCATCAATTTATAATTTAAGCACAATACCGGACTTGATAGATGGGCAGACTGGCATGTCGGCAAGAGCGTTGTTAATGGGCAGTTCGCTGCTGGAAGCAGAATTTGTATTCCCGAATGAGGTACACCCTGAAGCTTATCGGGTATCAGGAAAACTGAATCCACTTGACATTCCGGTTTTGAATCCTATTCTTGAACCTTCAGCATTTGTTAGGGTAGAAGAAGGGAATATCAGAAGGTTGGAATTTGGTTATACATATGATAATAACCGCGCAGACGGAAATCTTGAACTTGAGTATGAGAACCTTAATATCAGCCTGTTGGACAAGGAAGATGGTTCAAAGAAAGTGATTAAGACAATTATTGCAGAAACGTTTATAATTAGCAAGGAAAATCTGAAGGAGAAGAATTCCTATACAGAAGGCACGATATCATTTGACAGGGATAAGAAAAAGTCAGTGTTCAATTACTGGTGGAAGTCAGTGTTCAGCGGAATAAAAGACATACTTTTATGATAGAATGTAATTCTCAATATTAACTGGTACTGTATGGATTATTTGCTGATTGGTCTGGGAATAGTCATGATATTTGGTGGCATACTTGGAAGTGTGCTTCCTTTTCTGCCTGGACCCCCTTTAAGTTATGTGGGATTACTTTTTCTTCATTTCACAGAAAAGTATCATTTTTCCACACGATTTTTAATAACCTGGGCAATAATAACTGCAGCTACATACGTGATTGATTATTTGGTGCCTGTATGGGGAACCCGACATTTTGGCGGTAGCAGGCAGGGTGTATGGGGCAGTATCATTGGACTTGTTGCAGGCATTTTCTTTTTCCCTCCATTGGGTATTATAATTGGCCCTTTTGCTGGTGCAGTGATTGGAGAATTCATAGCCGGAAAAAGTTCTTCTGCTGCATTACGAGCCGGTTTTGGTTCATTTATAGGTTTTCTGATTGGGACATTGATTCAACTCATTGCTGCAGGAATGATGGCATGGTACTTCGTTAAGGAATTGTTTGCTTAGCAGGAATATGAGGATATAAATGTGGAACAACCTGTGGAATGGGGCACATGTGTAAAGGAAAAACTAAGGCAACAGCCATATCTTCATATGTAAAATTCCTGCCAATAAGTCGCAATATGAAATGGTACAAACCTTGTTTATATAACATTGAATTTTAACAACAATAATGAATAAGCAATGAATGGTTTCAAAACTTTTGCACTGATGGCCCTGCTAACCTTTATCTTTCTGTTTCTGGGTGGAGCAATAGGAGGTCAGGGAGGAATGTTGCTGGCACTGGCAATAGCCGGAGTAACAAATTTCATCAGTTATTTCTATAGCGACAAAATCGTACTGAAGGCCTACAATGCAGTACCACTTCCGCCTGAGCACAGGGTTACAAGGCTCGTCAGCCAGCTTGCGAGCAAGGCCGGATTACCTATGCCTAAAGTCTACATGATAAACAAGGACCAGCCAAATGCATTTGCCACCGGCCGTAACCCTAAAAATGCTGCAGTGGCAGTTACACGTGGTTTGGCGAATAATATGAATGACAACGAACTTGCAGGCGTCCTTGCTCATGAACTGGGACATATTGCCAATCGCGATATTCTGATAGGGACAATCTCAGCCACTTTTGCAGGTGCTATCACCTACCTGGCATATGCCATGCGCTTCGGGATGGCAGGGCGCCGCAGCAGTGACCAGGGAGGAAATATTTTATTCCTTTTGCTGGCAATGATACTTGCACCACTTGCAGCAACACTTATCAAAATGGCTATTTCAAGGGCACGGGAATACAAGGCTGACAGCTATGGCGGGCGCATTAGTGGCAACCCGATTTATCTGAGCAATGCCCTTTCAAAACTTGAAAACTGGAGCAAACAGATACCTATGCAGGGCAATCATGCCACTTCGCACATGTTTATTGTGAACCCTTTCAAAGGAAAGGCTTTTGCAAACCTGTTCAGCACACATCCTCCAACATCTGAAAGGATTAGAAGGCTCAATGAAATGTCAGCAAAAGGGTATTAACGAAACCCTGTCTGAATACCCGTATATCAGAAAATATCATAAAACAGGAGCATGCGGTTGCTATACCAACCAGCATGCCCTTTTATTTATCGAAGAAGTTAATTGACTGATTACCTTGGCACACTAAAAGAATATCTTCCTGCCTGCAATTCGAGTACCATTTTCCCGTTGTGTTGTCCGGCAGTTTTAATAAATGTATTTGTATTTAACTGCTTCCCGCTTTCCTTTACCGAAACATTGTCCAGAAATAATGTTGCTGTACTGTTGGCCGGCACCTCAACATGATATTCAACTGTTCTGCCCTTCCTTTTCCATGAAGATACAATTCTTCCATATGGACCGTCAAAGGATGTTTCAAACTGCTGCAGGCCTTTTACGAAGTTAGGCTGGAGGATTATGTTCTTAAAACCGGGCTGGTTTTCATCAGGGAAAATCCCTCCGAGTGCCTTGTAATACCATGCATTGATTTCACCAAACATGATGTGGTTCATGGAAATATCACTTGAAGCATCCAGTGGCCAGTTCTCAAAAAAAGTAGTCGCACCATTGACAATCCACCAGCCCCATGAGGGGAAAGTCTCCTGTGAGGCTACCTCCCACGCAAGCTCTGGATAACCATTTTCACTCAGGGCATTTAAGATAGTCTTCGTTCCAAGCAATCCCACATCAATATGCTTATTATCAGCCTCCACTCTCTTAGCCAGATTGGCTGCTACTTTCTGCCTCATATCCTCAGGCACAAGGTCCCAGTGAAGGGCAACGCTTAATTCTGTCTGCAGGCCGCTGCCATACATCCCTGTTTCACGGTTAAGATACTTTTCATTTACGGCAGTTTTGATCTTATCAGCCAGTTCAGTGTACTTCCTGTAATCATCCTGCCTGTTCAGCAATTTTGCTGCTTTTGAAAGAATGACCGCATCGACATAATAATATGCTGAAGATGTAAATTCCTTAGGTGTCTTTGATTTTACAGGCACCCAATCCCCCAACCCCCAGTCGGTAATCCCGTCAGGATAGTGCTCATCGATATAGTCAACATACTTCTTTATATTATCGTAGCATAATTCCAGTAATCTTGTGTCGCCATAAAAAAGATAAATGTTCCATGGGATGATGGCGATTGTGCTGGTCCAATCGGGGCCGTTTGCCCAATGATAACCCCAGCCGCTGGTAGGTATGATTGCGGGGAGTACCCCATTTGGCTGCTGTTCATCGCGATGGTCGGCAAGCCATTTCTCATACACAGTGATGCCGTCAAAATTATAAAGCCCCAGTTCAATAGCAATATGAGCATCACCTGTCCAGCCGTTTTTCTCGCGCTGCGGACAATCGGTGGGATAACCAAAGAGGTTGGAAAGGTATGATGCATTTGCTGCAGCCCAAATCCTGTTGAGCGTGTTACTTGAAGAATGTATATGACCTACCGGAGGCACATCACTGTGCTGGAAGTATGCCACCAGGTTCTCTTTTGTGAGTTCAAGTGGTTTGTCAGCTGTAACCTCCACATATTGAAATCCCTTGTAGTTGAACTTCGGCATAAATTCATTTTCTCCCTTGCCATTGAGAATAAAAATATCTGTCTGGAAAGGGTCGGAATCATCGGTAGGCCGGTAATGCACATCGATGTTCGACATATCGGCTCTACCCTCAGAATCCAGCCGTTCCACATGCTTCAGTCTGATGGTGGTGCCTTCCGGGCCGGATACTTTCATCTTAACCACTCCTGCCATGTTCCTGCCAAAATCATACAGCCAGGTATTTTCACCCTGTTTTCTCATCTCCACAGCAGGAATTTCAGTAACATTTCTTACCGGGTGCAATGCCTGTGCGGTGATGTTCCGGGAAGGGGCGCCTGTTAACATGGCAGTTCTCCAGCCTTTCGCATCAAAATCCGGGGTATCCCATCCCGGCTGCTCCAGGCGGGCGTCATAATGTTCAGCGGTATAGATGCTGTTAAAGATCACAGGGCTATGAGCCGTCTGCCAGTCGGCACCGGATGCAACCGTTTCAACCGACCCATCGGAATAGGTAATCCGCAAATCCATGCAGAACTTTGGCCGGGCTCTCCATGGTGCCTTGTCGAAATACCATACAGCCGTTGACTGGTGGTTATACCATCCGTTTCCAAGCAGGACACCTATGGCATTTTCACCTTGCCTGAGGTTTTCCGTGACATCATATGTTACATACAGGTTGCGCCTGTCATACCTTGTATAGGTTGGGTCGAGCATGTGATCGCCAATCCGGCTGCCGTTGACCGTCAGTTCATAATATCCTGCAACTGCAATATAAGCCCTGGCTGAAGTGATTGTTTTATCTGCATTGAAGACTTTCCTGAAGTAAGGTGCAGGCTTTACATTGAAATCATATGTATCGGTTATCCATTTTCCCTTCCAGTTCCCCTGTTCCATCATGCCTGTTTCAAAATAAGCCGGCTTAGACCAGTCAGACCATGTTCCCGTTTCATCCTGCACCCTTACGCTCCAGTAATAGCGGGTAAAAGGATTCAGGCTCCCGCCGTTGTAAATGGCAGGCACTACACCCGATTTAACGTTCCCCGAATCCCAGGCATCCCCTTTGCCTGAGGCAACAGCAGTTTCCGATGTGCCTGTAACCAACTGGTACGCCTGCTGGCGGCTGCCAGCCCTCCCCGACTCCATCTTCCAGGTAAACCGGGGCTTCTGTTCATCTATGCCCAGTGGGTTTTCAAGATACTCACATTTCAATCCAACAATTGAAACCTGAGCGTGCAGTTGGTAAACACAGCATACAAAACTTAAAAGGATCAGCCAAGAAATCTTCTTCATAGTATTCAAAAAATTCTAATCCACAATTATAATGAAAAGCAATATTAATTTACGACGAGAGATAACATGATAAGGCTATATATCCCCTATTTTACAACTTTAACACCTTTGGGAGCTTTATAGGTTGTTTCAATTTTGCCACCAGCTGTTTTCCGGTGTCTTACCTCGAGCACCCCATATGCTGTAGGGAAAGTGCCTTCGACCCATTCAAGGTCTGCAAGGTGAGGATCAATAAGTATTTTTTTACCTCCCGGTTCCAGTACTTTAATCCCCAGTACATGTTCAGAAAGCCAGGCTGTGGGACCTGAAGCCCAGCCATGGCAAAGGCTGTGGCGATAGCTTACATAACAGTAGTCGCCATAGGCTCCATGAACATCTATCTTTCCATCGGGAACAAGTTCATCAATCCGTCCGGCATTTTCAAGCCATTCGATGTTAAAATCCTCCCAGAAAGTAGTGGCTCCAAGACTGAGCATCCCGCCCCAGTATTCCCTGATGTTATCAAGTGCACCGGCATAATCGCCGGCAAGCGCACGTGCCTGAAGCATGTAATAGCCGTAAAATGTCGACATCCGGTGTGCACCATCCCCTGCAAGAACTGCAGAATTTGCTTCTGCGGGTGACAGCAGTCCTGAAATAGCCAGAAGTGCAGCCGCCTGTTTCGAACCCGCAGTGCCTGGTACATACCTGCTGAGCTTCCTGATGCTGTTATTACAGAGCCCTCTTGTATCTTCATCCCCAAGGATGCGGCTGAGTTCCTCTCCTGCCCTGAATGTCATCACCATCATCGACTGCAGGCCTGCATGAACTGCTTCCTTGTTTTCACTCGAAGGCCAGTCGAGAAACCGGTTGCCATCGAGCACCTCTTTTCCGTTCTCATCAATCTTTGATGCCAGGTGCCGAAGCAGATTTGCAAGATAATCCTTCTGCTGTTTTAAATATTCCAGATCCCCCTGATACATGTACCAGTCATGGTGCAGGATAACCCACCACATGGAATAAGAGCTGATACCGTTCATCCACCCGGGCAGCGGGGTTAAATCCCGGGCAAGATCAAGGCTTTTGGGAACCACCTCATTGTAACCGAAAACAGAATTGACTGTCATTACCTCAGGATGCAGATCACCAACCCAGACCAGACGGTCGCGCTTGATTCCATCCCACAGGTAATCCTGCATATTCAGGTGAACGGTATACGCACCCGTCAGCCATATCTCATTCAGCAAATCATCACTGCTTCTGAAAGACCCCAGATATGGTATGTCCCGATATATAAAAGCAGCATTAACTTCCTTTATTTCCAGTTTTACATCCCGATCCAACAGGTCAATTCTTACAAACCGAAAGCCCGTCTGCCCCAGGTCAATCCGTCCCAGCCATGGCAGCACAACAGTAAAGTCACGCATTGCATGGTCATTTGTGGCACCATCCTTCATGATCTCACTCATGGCTTCGGCAGCCGACTCCCCAAACCTTACCCGGATTGTCCCGGCAGGGTTCGGATTATTGATGGTTGTTACAATTTCAATTCCCCCCTGTATCTCCTTTCCAAAGTCAAGGAGAATACCTGCCTGCCTGTCGCCTTCATTTACAAGTGTCAGGTATTCCCCCCTGTTCAGATCAGCCTGGCCAATGCCCGGCTTCAGAATACTTTCTGCATTTCTGACATATTTCCCTGTTTCATCAGACACCCAAAGGATGCGCAAAGGTGAAAATGCTTTCCTTGTTAACTGTGTAGTGCGAACCTCAGGATATCCCCCAGGTTGAAATACCGGCGGCAGCTGTGCCCGCAAATGCAGTGACAACAGCAGCGTTAAAAGTGACGATATCAATACTAAACCCGCTTTTCTTATTTTCATTGACATACCTTTCTTCATTATTTCCCTTCAAGCTCAACCTTTGCCCACAAATTACTGTGCGACAGTTCCACTGCTTTTTTCAAATCTTCGCTGGCAGCAGTGGTTTTCCCAAGGCCTTTATTCCCAAGTCCCTTCATTGTCAGAACCCGCGATTGACGAACATTGTCAGCTTCACGCTCACCGAAAATGACACCTGCCTCTGATGTCACAGGCTCCTTCAGCTGCCTGTCAGCCTCTGCAATCATTGAGTCAAACACCTCCTTAGCTTTAAGGGAGTCACCTGTCTTCATCATTGACAGGCCCCGGTAATAATCCATGGCAGTTATCCTTCCGGGTTCCTGATGTGCTGCCTTTCTGTAGAACTCCCCGGCTTCATTTAACTTACCCAAAGCTTCAAGTGCAGTTGCCAGGTAATAATTCACCTGCATATCCCTGTTTCCGAACCTTGCACTTCCCGCTTCCTCATCGGGGACCTGCGCCTTCATAAAATGAGCAAGGGCCTTTTCATAATCGTTTCGGGCATAATATTTTTTACCCAGCATAAGCTGTGCATCAATGATAATTTCACGCACACGTGATGAGCCTTCCCTGTATGCGAATTCCATCCCTTCAAGATATTCAACTGCCAGTTCAGGTTTTCCTGCAAGTGTCAACACTTCAATCTGCCTGATGAATGCATCATCGCGTTTTTTCACAACCTCGTTGTTGCCCTCAAACAGTTTTAACCGTGTACCTATATCGGCATTCGACATCTCATACAGTTCATCCAGTTCAGTAAAATAAATGGCTTCATTATTATTTTGTGCAAGTGCTTTTTCATAGCTCGACACAGCCTTAGGTATATCCCTGTTGTGCCTGAAATATCCCCAGCCGAGGTTCCTGAATGCCATTGCAAGCTCCGGATTACAGGCAACAGCCTTTTCCCAGTGCTGCATGGCAACTTCCGGCTGTTTATCATACAGAATGTTTCCAAGATAATAATAAGCTTTCCCATCAGCCGGATTAACATTCAGTGCTGCCTTCAGTACTTCAATGGTCTCATGGCGGTGCGGGAAAATGTAGTCAGTCGGCTGTTCTGCTGCATCTTTATACCATTTCAGTGCCTGTTCATGATTGCCATTGCGGCTGCAGATATAGCCCCTGTAATAACTGAAAAGCGGATTCCTTCCGCCAAAGCGTGACAATGCATCTTCGGCTTCCGCCAATAATCCGTCGTTGACATAACCCACTGCCAGTTCAAGGTAGTTCTCATCAAGTTCCCTCATCTCTTTTTTCAGCGATGTAAACCGCTTGCCGGCCAGCGTTGTGTTACCCGATTCCCTTGCCAGCAGATAATGTTCATTTTTTATCCTGAAATCCAGTGGATCAGCATCAGTAAGTACAGCCAGGGTTTTGCCTGCTCCCTGAAAATCGCCCGTTTGTCTTTGCAGTGCTGCCTTCAGGGCAATGGCCCGGTTGTTTCCTGCATTGGTTGCAAGTGATTCAGTTACCTGGGAAAGGGCTTTTTTCAAATCGCCTTTCATAGCCGATATCTGTGCCAGCTGGTAATAGGCTGCCGAATGGTAAGCATAATCCCATGTTGCCCTGTACAAGGTATCTGTAGCCTCTTCATATAACCCCAGTGCCTTCAGTACAAGTCCCTGCAGATACAGGGCCTCACAGTCCGCCGGACGGGTATAATCAGCTGTAAGCCTTTGAATGGCTTTCGCCAGGTAGCTCCTGGCCTTCTGGTAGTCGCCATTCTTCAGATAGTGGTTCCCCACCGCGGTATTTGTCCGGATATCCCCCGGGTCACGACTGAGTGCCTCCATATACCAATCCATTTCATTGTAGCGGGGGGCATAAAACTGTTCCACCCTCTTGCCGGTCAGGTACAATTCTTCAACGGTCTGCAGCTCCCCGGGCAACTTATATCCCTTCCATGGCTCAGGTAAATCTTTTACCACTTCAGGTTCAATGGGCTGGTAACTCAATAGTTTTTCACCTGTTGAAACATCAGTCATTTCAGTGAAAAGATCGGTCAGCTGAAATTCTGCAGCAATACGAACCGTTTCAGCAAAAGGTTTATCGGGTGAAATTTCAACCGTTTTATCAAACACCTTGCTGTCCTTATTGCTCAGGACAATACGTGCCTTATCTACTTTCCGGGTTGAATAGTACCCAAGAAAAACCGAATTGCCTTCCTTTTTTTCAAGGTTAACCGCCCCGTTCAGGTTGGCATTCTTAAACCCTCCGATTCCCCTGACAGGGTACCAGTACTGCTCCCACTTCTTCACTTCATAGGGACGAATCCATGAATAGTCGGGCTGATTGTCAGAAAAAGCGCCTACCATAATCTCAACATATGGCCCATCGTCTTCTGTCAGGCGTCCTTCGGTAGCCTGGCCACGCGGACCGGAGCCCCATTCCCACAACTTCGCTCCTTTTACAATGTTGTGATCGCCGATATGAACCGTTCCTGAATTCTTCCCATGATCGTATCCTCCCATAAAGTCCTCTTTCAGTTCATGGACAAAAAACGAATTGGACCCCTCAACATTTTTCCACCAGCTGATGTCAACCCCTTCTGTAAAATCGGCACCCCTGTAAACTTCTGTAGAGACTGGCCAGCGGGTAAAATCGGTTTTTGAATGGAAGGTGGCAACCCGGGCACTCGGTGGAAAGATTGTCTGGTAATCATCATTGGCATGGGCAGCAACATTGGCCCAGTAAAGAAAAGTATGTGTAACCGGTGAAGCATTGAATATCCGTCCTTCTGCCTTAATATATGATTTGCCCGGAAAGACGGTCAGTCCGATTGTCCAGCGCATGCCATGGCGGGGTTCCGATTCGCCCACCCACACAGTCTTGCTGCCATCATCATGTTCTGCTGTTGTATAATCAACCGGAAGATAAGTTGATGCACGGTGGTGATGAAGGACACACCATTCGATGCCTCCTGAAACCCAGGCACCTGTCATCCCGATGTTGGAGGGTTTCACCACATTGTTCTTATAAATGAAATGGTAGCCGTTGGTCTTGTCGGTGGCATGGTAAAGCTTACCCCCAAGGTCAGGTGCTACAGCCATTTCAATATACTCGTTTTCGAGCACCACATGCTTCCACTCCTGAATGATCCTTTCATTGGTGTACTGATCATTCATTTTAAGCGGATAATAATGTCTTGAAGCGCCCTGATATGCTTCATTCCTGAAGAAAATGGGACTTTTTTCTGCCGGGGCTACCGGGTATGTTGGCATGGCAACCTGTCTTTCCTCAAGCTTAACTCCATGCTGGGCACTGATAAACTGTCCTCCAATGAGGATACACGCCAGAAATGAGAATAGGTATTTCATGATGGTTTAAGTTCAAAATTTTACTAGTTCATACAAATCTCAGGTTTTTCTATAAATCACAACCCTGATGATTAAATAATGCAACCGGAAATATCCTGCGAACATTCATTTTCCCGACAGCCACATAAATTATGACGCCCCTGCTCAGGAATTGCTGGTATGCCTGTAGCAGGTCCTTATCGTTTCAAGTGCCGATTCCGGCGTACAAAGCCCGGGAGGCTGATGTTTAACAACACAATCGATAAAGTAACCGAGCTCGCCCGAGAAGCCATCGTTGGGGTCGCCGGCAGCAATGATTTCGGATCCTGCTTCTGTTATTAAAACAACATTGTGCCCATCTGCAGAACTGTAATGAACGCTGGCTTCGGCAAACCTAGCGTGAAATGATACCTGGAATGGGAAATCAGCATGAAAGATGTTTCCCCCGTCAATTTTCACATGAAGGTTTTTCTCGTTGTATTTCCAGATGGCAGATACATAATCATAGCTGCTCAGCTTGCCGGGCAGGCATTGCGCATGAATTTCATCAGGGTCTCCGCATACCCACCGGGCAAAATCAATATCGTGAATAACAAGGTCGAAAAGTGCACCGCCCGATGATCCGAAATTCTTCTGTATCTCCTTCCATTGTCCCCATGAAGGGACGCCTGTAAACCTGGAGAAGGACAGAAATTCAGGCTTGCCGTATTTCCCCGATTCGATCCACTCCCTGAGCAACAGGTAGGCAGGCATAAAACGCACTACATGGCCTACCATCAAAACCTTATTTTCCCGTGCCGCCAGGTCAATCAGCCGCGTTCCTTCCTCCACATCAAGGGTAAAAGGTTTCTCAAGAAATACATGAACCCCCGATTCAAGGGCCATCCTTGCAAGCTCATAATGCAGGTTTGTATGCACGGCAATAACGCATGCATCAGGCTTTTCAGCATCCAGGCACATTTTGAAATCATTATAAAGCCTGATTTCTGAAACCGCTTCCGGACTGATGGCGGCAGTTTCAAAGTTGCCCGATTGCACTTTCAGCTTCTCTTCAATGCTGGCCGTACTCTTATCTGTTACTGCAGTCAGCCTTGCCTGCGGATTCTTTAAAATATTACCGGCATGGGTCATCCCCATAAATCCGAAACCGGCCACGACTACCTTAAGCATCTAATCGACTCCCTTTACATTCATTTTCAGTGTATATACCGATGTACGTGCCGTTATAAACAGTTTATCCCGCTTTGCACCTCCAAAACAAACATTCGAAGGGCTTTCGGGGACATCTATTTCATGAAGGAGTTTTCCCTGGGGGGAATACACCCACACCTTCCCCATTGTCAGGTACACATTGCCCTTATTGTCGATTGTCATCCCATCTGATCCGTGTGGTGCAAAATATGTTTTATTGGCAAGGGTACCGTCGGGCCTGATGTCATATTTCCAAATCTTCTTGTCGTTGATATCAGCCACATAAAGTATTTTCCCGTCGGGAGTGCCGATTAATCCGTTGGGTTGCTTGTAATCATCAATCACCCGGGTAATTCTGCCTTCAGGACTGAGATAATAAACACCCCGAGCATCCTGTTCTTCACCCCGGCCTTCTTCCCACCAACTCCGGTGGTAATAAGGATCAGAAAAATATATCCCCCCGTTGGGCGTAATCCATAAATCATTGGGGGCATTAAGCGGCTTTCCCCTGAACCCTTCATGTATCAGGTGAAACTTCTTATTCTCATCGAAATATCCCAGCTGGTTGAACTCATCGGCACAGGTAACAAGCTGACCCTTCTGATTAAAATACATGCCGTTTGAACGGCGGGTACCCTCCAGCCATAGTTCTACCCCTTCCTTTTCATCCCACAAATGAATGCGATCATTGGGCTGATCTGTAAAATATACCTTTCCGTCGGGGGCTACTGCGGGTCCTTCAGTAAAGCTGAAACCGCTTTCAACCTTCTCCACTTCAGCCTTTTTTGCAATAAGGCTTCTGCCCTGCGCTCCTGCCGTTGCGGCAACAGCCAGCATAAGAAACAGGATAAATAACTTTCTCATGATATTATTATTTGATTTTTAATTTCTTTCATGCCAGGCAACTCCCTGCCCCAGCCCAATAAGGTGTTCCACATCATAAATATAGTTCTTTTAACCTTATAATCCGCTGTCGGCCCCTGTCCAATCATCCCGGCCGGGGGAATAACAGTTGCTGTTCCCTGCTCCGGTTTCTCATACACGGGCAAGGAACATCATTCCAGTATTCCGCTTATTGACTTTCAAACTGAGGGCCGTTTGTATCCGCTGCGGTAAGGCCTTGCCATGAGCTTAGCTGCATCCTTAGACTCCACAACCGTCATCTTTTTTGCATCCCATTTCACTTCCCTTCCGGTTTCATATGACGCCATAGCCATCTGGACAGTGGTTGTTGATTTGAATGCATCTTCAACTGTGCAGCTTATCATATTCCGGTTACCTGCCCTTACTGCATTCACAAAATCGGCCACATGCCGTTCCTGCATATCAGGTGTTGGGATATCCATCTCCTGCTGTTTCTGGTTTCTTCCGGCAGGCATCAGTACAAGCTTGTTATCTGAAGCGAACAGTGTTGCCTTTTCTCCGTAAAGGAACACCCCATTGTTGAACTGCGGGTTTAAATCACCTGCCCCCCAGAGCCTGTGCTGCCAGATTAACGGTATGCCACCAAAATCCATCGTTGAAACCAGGGTGTCGGGCGTTGTAATCTTTCCCTGCAGGGTGATATTGCCACCTTTGGTAATGAATGAATCGGCCATCCCAAAATTCATAATCTGCCTGATAATGTCAATATGGTGAATCCCCCAGTCCACAAGGTGCCCGTTTCCATATTCCTTTTCAAGCCTCCATGCCTTGTGCCCGATATTCGGACGGTATGGCAGTTTGGGTGCCGGCCCGCACCATGCATCCCAGTCGAGCGATGCCGGGGGCTCCTGTACCGAGGTGTCTTCAAGTACCGGATTATAATGGATCTGTGCCCCTACCTGGTAAATCTTCCCGGTTGTCCCGTCTTCTATCAAAGCCTTAGCCCTTTTGAATGCTTCACTTTGCCTTCGCTGGAAGCCTACCTGGACAAGGTTGCCTGCTTTTTCAGCAGCCCTCATCATGGCCTTGCCCTCTTCCACATCATAAGCCAGAGGTTTTTCACAGAAAATGTGCAGGCCCTTCTCACATGCAGCAACAAACTGCAGGGCATGCCATTGCGGCGGGGTACCTATAATGACGGCATCCATGCCACTCATCGCCAGAAGTTCGCGGTAATCCTTAAACTCCCTTGGCCTGCTCCCCTGCAGCGACTGCAACTCATCGGCACTCTTTTTCAAATGCGATGTATCCACATCACAAACAGCATTAATCTCCACATCGCCGGCTTTCAGGGCAGCTTTCGCCACCACCATGCCATACCAGCCACTGCCTATTAACCCTATCCGCAGTTTCCTGTTCTGCGCAAATGAAGGAATATGAAATGCTGTCACCATAGCTGCTGTTCCCAATGCTGATTTTGCAACAAATGTTCTTCTGTCCATATTATCAGGTTTTATCTTTTATTATTGGCAATATATTAAAATATTGGATAAAAGGAATTCTTTTACCTGCTTTCAATCGTTACCCTGCTGCTTTTTAACCCTTTTGAAGTGGCAGCAATATCAATCTTACCATCTGTGCCTTTGACTGACCTTACAATCAGCATGGCCTTGCCGTTAAACAATCTGCGGTAAGGTGCATGAAAAGGTTCATATGACCGCTGGTTGCCGTTGCCTGTACCTGCAACAGTTCCTGCACCCTTTACCTCAAAACTGACAAGATTGTCGGCCAGGGGGCATGGGACCCCGTTACGGTCGAAAGCTTCCACAAGAATGAAGCTTAAATCATCACCATCAGCGGTGATGATGTTCCTGTCGGGAGTAAGCTTTAAGGATGCAGGTTTTCCGGCTGTTCTGACCACCGCCTCACCAATAACCTTTCCTTGCCTGTATGCGATTGCCTTAAGCTCACCCGGCGCATATACAATATCGTGCCACATCAGGCGGTATCGCTCAACCGACACATCAGAGCCGGGCTGCTTTGACTTTCTGCCCAATGACTTTCCGTTCAGGAATAGTTCGGCACTGTCGCCGTTTGTATAAACAAATACAGGAACGTTTTTACCTTTATACCCCTCCCAGTTCCAGTGCGGTAAAACATGTACCATGTCCTTTTCAGGCCGCCAGTGACTCTGATACAGGTAATACCTGTCTTTGGGAATGCCCACCAGGTCGACAATACCGAAATAGGAGCTGCGCGAATCCATGTAAGGTGTTGGTTCACCCAGATAGTCAAAGCCGGTCCAAACAAATTCACCTGCAATATAGGGACCCTCTTCCTGCCACATAAAATCATCATCTGGAATCTCGGCCCAGTAGGGTGCATGCAAATCATATGAACTGACATATCCCGATGACGTAAAATCAGTTTTCTTTTCAGGAAGCGGCAACTCATAAAATCCGCGGGTGCTGACTGTAGATGCCGATTCACTAATAATAACCGATTTCGACGGGTCGAGTTTTCGTGCCGGCTCCCACCGCTGATCATAATTCCATGCATGCACATCATAATAATCGGAATGACGCCATTTTGCATTGCCGGCCTGATCATTGGCCATGGTTACAGGACGTGTGACATCATATTTGCGGACAAATCCAACCATGGCCGCAAGCTTCTGTAACCCGTAATTTGTATTCGACTGGATATCGCCCATTTCGTTGCCTACACTCCAAATCACCACCGAAGGGTGGTTGCGGTCACGCTTTACAAAGTTCCTGATGTTGCGTTCTCCAAATTCATAAAAGTCCATATCAGGGGTTATGCCTGCCGTGGCATCCCACTTGTCAAAAGCCTCATTGAATACAACAAATCCCATCCTGTCGCACAACTCAAGCAACTCCGGAGCTTCAACGTTATGACTGTTCCTGATGGCGTTCACCCCCATCTCCTTCATGATTTCAAGCTTCCGTTCCATCGAGCGGAGATTGAATGCTGCCCCGAGCGGACCATGGTCGTGATGAAGGTTCACCCCTTTCAGCTGCAGCCTGCGGCCATTCAGGTGAAAACCGTCATCAGCCGTAAACCTGAAAGTACGGAACCCAAATGTTGTGCTTTTCGCATCCAGCACTTCATCTCCTTCCTTTACAATCGTTTCAAGCGAATAGAGGTTGGGGGATTCAATATCCCAAAGTTCAGGTGCTTCTACCTTCATCCAGTGATCAAACTCGCGGGAAGCTCCCGGTGCTACCATCCTTTTCGTTTCCGATATGGCCTTTTCACTGCCGTCGGGTCCCTTTATAATCGCCACAACAGAAATTTCACGCCCCCTGTCGCTATGATTGAGAATATTGTTGAGGACCCTTACCTCGGCATGTGTGCTTTCAACAACTGGTGTTGTGATGTAGGTCCCCCAGATTTCTGAATGAACCTTGGCCGTGATCAGCATCCTTACCTTGCGGTATATGCCTGCCCCCGGATACCAGCGGCTCCCGTGATTCCGCGTATCCACATGAACAGCGACAGTATTTTCTTTTCCAGGCTCAACAAGATCCGATACATCAACATAAAACGAATTGTAGCCGTAATCCCAATATCCTGCCGGTTTTCCATTTACATAAACCTTTGGTGATGCCATAATCCCATCGAACAGCAGGTATACTGCTTTTCCTGTGGCGGCCATGTCAACATTGAAATTCTTACGGTACCAGCCTTCTCCCTTCCACGGAAGTTTACCTGTATTGCCCTGTTCATCTTCATTGAACGGACCTGTAATTGCCCAGTCATGTGGCACTGTAACCTTTTCCCAGCCGGAATCATCAAAATCCCTTGCCTCTGCACCAGGCTGATTCCCCTTTGAGAACAGCCAGTCCTCATTAAAATTAATCCAATCACGATTTTCTGTATTCCCTGTACTATACAGAATTACAAGCATAAGTGCCAATAATAGTTTTTTCATAGGATGACTTAGTTGGAATTAAAAACCCTGTTAAATTAAGATTTTTTTTCCATCAGCAAAAATAAACAGCCCAATGCAGCCTAATCATGCAGAATAACAGGGTAAATCATTTTTTTTGTAATGGATGTAATGAAATAATTTTGCCTCCGTCTTACCTTTGAAACTACGCCTGAAAAGGCAGGAATAAAACAGCAAAGCGAATGGTTGCCAGTGATTTTAAAATAAAAGTATTGCCGGTTAGCAAAAAAGTACTCCGTTTTGCCGCACATTTCCTTAAAAACGAGGATGAAGCAAGGGATGTCGTGCAGGATGTATTTCTGAAGCTATGGCAAAAAAAGGAAGAACTGGACCAGGTTGAAAATATGGAAGCTTTTGTCATGCGGATGACCCGCAACCGGTGCCTCGACATCATCAGGGCCCAAAGACTGGTCCCGATGGATGCCGAAACCGACAGGCAATTAAAACAGGCTTCAACAGACGTTCATTCAAGCATTGAATTAAGTGAATCTGCAGGGCAGGTCAGGCAGCTCATCGATCAGCTTCCCGAGTTACAGCGCCAGGTAATGCACATGCGCGACATCGAGCAGCTTGAATACGAAGAGATTGCCGAACTGACCGGACTGCAGGTAAATGCAATAAGGGTGAACCTTTCGAGAGCAAGAAAAAAAGTACGTGACGAATATTTAAAAATGAATTCAGATGAAGACCATGGAAGTAAAACATTTGCTGCAACGCTATTTTGAAGGAGAAACCACAATCGCCGAAGAGCGTGAACTGGAAGCCTACTTCAAATCGGGTGAAGTAGCCGATGAGCTGAAGCAGTACAGCGGGTTCTTTTCAGGACTGTCAGAACTGGCAGAAGTTGAAGGGGAATCCACTATCGAAGAAGATATCATGGATTTTATCGGGGAACAGACACCGGTAGTAAAAATCAACCGCAGCTGGCTCTGGCAAACTGTAACAGGCATCGCAGCTTCAGTCATCCTGGTTATCGGGGGGTACCTGCTGTTCCAGCAACAGGAAGATCAATTTGCCGATACTTTCGATAATCCCGACGTTGCCTATGCATATGCCGAACAAACATTATCATATGTATCAGCCAAATATAACCAGGGACTGGCAGCACTTGGCAGTTTCGAAAAACTGCAGACTGCTTCCGAACCCCTGCAGCAGGGCGTAAAACCACTTGCCCAGTACCTCGAAATGGTAGAAAGAATCAACCAGGCAGCAGTCTCAACCAATGAATAATGATAAGAAACTAATAGAAAATGAATAGAATTTCAGAAACAAAACTTTTAAAAAAGAACGCCATGAAAACAATTATCTTGATGCTCGCACTGATGCTGCCAATGGCAACATTTGCACAGAAAACACCCGTTGACCGCCTGTTCGAAAAATATGCCAACAAGGAAGGGTTCACCACCGTGAACATCTCAGGCAAACTTCTTGGCTTCGCCGGGAAAATGGACACAGGCGATCCGGCAGTTCAAAGTATGCTCTCGAACCTGAACGGTATCCGCATCCTTACTGTTGATAACCCTTCCATTACAGGAAAACTCGACTTCTATACCGAACTTGAAAAAGACGGATTTTTTAAGAACAACCAGTATGAAGTACTGATGGAAGTGACTGAAGCCACCGAAAAAGTAAGATTCCTTGCTCGCGACGGCGGTAACGGCAAACTTTCCGACCTGCTGCTGGTAGTAGGCGGCGACAACAGCACACTGATCAGCATCAATGGAATTATTGACCCTGAGCACATCGGCAAACTGACAAACTCACTCAATATCAATATGGGCGGGACCCCTGCCGGCAAACAGTGAAACTCTAAATGAGGTCCCGCGTAATAGTCAGAACAGCCTGACGTTATCCAAATTAAAACATTAGAAAGGGTTGCCAAAATTGGCAACCCTTTTTTTAATGCTACATGCGGGCAATCAAACTCATCCTTAAGTCAGTATTAATTCAATGTAAATTCAATTAAAATTGAATTTACATTGAATTAAAGTTGAGTTTATATTGAATTTAAATTGAGTTTAATATGGCCTGAACAGCGTTCATCTGTAAAACATGAATTGCCAATATAATTTCAACGTTTAAAAATGAAGACTTAATGAAAAAAAGGGCATTGAGCCAGTTTACTGCCGGTGACACACAAAGTTGTTGTGCAGGAATGAAACCCCTTTGACGGGGCTGAAGATGGCCCATCTTTTCATAACGCCCTGAAGCTGGCAGACTTTAAATCAGAATGATTTCGGGGACGGGTCATTGCACAGCAACAGGGAGGCACTAAAAAAGGCCATCCCGAAGGACAGCCTTGTTTATCATGATGATTGCCTGTTTCTATTTCAAACCTTTCTTAACAAGATAAGGCTCAATGGAAGGCTCTTTGCCGCGGAAGTTTTTATAAACAACCATGCCTTCGTCGGCACCGCATTTTTCAAGCAATGTCCTGAACCTGGCAGCAACCTCCTGGTTGAAGATATCGCCTGTTTCCTTAAATGCATAAAATGCATCGGTATCAAGCACTCCTGCCCAGTAATATACATAGTATCCGGCAGAATAACCGCCACTGAAAATGTGCGAAAAATAGGTACTGCGATAGCGGGGAATGAATTCCGGTATCAGTCCGATTTTATCCATCGACGCTTTCTCGAATGCCCGTACATCAGCAATATCAGGATTGCTGGTTGTATGATAATCCATATCGAGCAGTGCAGCAGCTACAAATTCACCTGTTTCAAATCCCTGGTTGAAGGTTCCGCTCTTTTCAAGTTTCTCAATCAGCTCATCAGGAATTGTTTCACCGGTCTGGTAATGTTTTGCATAAACCTTTAACACTTCAGGTTCGGCAGCCCAGTGCTCCATCACCTGTGAGGGCAGTTCAACAAAATCGCGTGGCACATTGCCGGCAGTACGGTCGTAAGGACCATCAGCAAACAATCCGTGCAATGCATGTCCGAATTCATGGAAGAACGTTGACACTTCATCGAAACTCAGCAATGCAGGTGTATTTCCCGACGGACGGGTAAAATTCATGACAATTGAACCGATACGCGGAAGGCGCTCTCCATTCTGGTAAGTTGCACTTCTGAAAGCTGTTGACCAGGCCCCTACCCTTTTTCCATCACGCGGATGAAAATCCATGTACAACACGCCAAGGGGTGAACCATCGGCTTCAAGTACTTCATACACTTCAGCTTCTTCATGGTAAGTGGGCCAGTCGCGCCGCTCAAATTTCAGCCCATAAAGGTTTTCTACCACATAGAACATCCCTTTCTTGGCATTGTCGAGACTGAAATAAGGTTTAATTTCAGCTTCATCCAAATCAAATTTCTGCTTCCTGAGCTTTTCACTGTAATACCACCAGTCCCATGAAGCCAGTTTGAAATTACCACCTTCACGGTCAATAATTTTCTGCATCTCCTTCACGTCCTGTTTGGCCATCTTCAGTGCAGGTTCCCAAAGCTGGTTCAAAAAGCTGTATACAGCTTCAGGCGTTTTCGCCATATTCACATCAATAATGTATTCTGCATGATTTTTAAAACCAAGCAATTTGGCCCTTTCATCGCGCAGCTTCACTACCTTTTTGATGACTTCCTTGTTGTCGAATTCATTGTCATTGTCGCCGCGCATAAAGTATCCGCGATACAGTTTCTCCCTTAAATCCCTGTTTTCGGCATATTGCAAAAAAGGAATCATGCTGGGTTTGGCAAGGGTAAACACCCATTTGCCTTCTTCATTGAAAGCTTTTGCATCATCGGCAGCACGTGCAATGACATCTTCCGACAGTCCGGCCAGGTCTTCCTTATTATCAACAACCAGCCTGAAATTGCGGTTGGTTTCAGCCAACAGGTTTTCGCCATACTTCAGGCTCAGCTGCGACAATTCCTCGTTGAGGGTCCTGAGCCTTGCCTGATCTGCTTCTGAAAGATTGGCTCCTCCGCGGACAAAATCTTCATAGTATTTTTCGGTGACACGCAGCTGTTCCTTGTCAAGGCCCAGGTTGTGGCGTCTTTCATATACACTTTTGATCCGTTTAAAAAGCTCGGGGTTGAGCATGATGTTGTCACGGTGCTTTGTTGTAAGGGGTGATATCTCACGCGCAATGGCCTGCATGTTGTCGTTGGTGTTGGCCGAGTTCAGCGGACCAAAAACACCACTGACTTTTGATAACATCCAGCCTGATTTATCAAGCGCAAGGATTGTGTTATCAAAATCAGGTTCTTCACTGTTGGCAACGATGGCCTCAATTTCAGCTTCCCTGAGCCTTATTCCTTCCTTTACCGCCGGAACAAAATGTTCTTCCCTGATCTCATCAAAAGGCGGTACACCATGAGGAGTGTTCCACTCCCTGAAAAACGGATTTTCCATATCTGCATTCGATACACTTTTCTGATTCTGGCATGCAAAAAGCAACAGGCCGGAACCAAAAACAATTAAAAATAAATTTCTCATCATCTTTATCATATCTATTTCATTGATTTTGGGCAACAAAAATATGATTTTTATGATGCCTGTCTATGATCTTTAATATCCTTTCCGATAATTTTTCATAATAAAAACATGAAAATGTTAATAATGAAGCACCAAACACTTTCAATCAGAAACTGCCATGCCTTCAGTTTAACAACGATCGGTTCATTTAACAAACATGATACCCCTGATGGTAGACTTATCAAAAGGGAAGGATTGGTTCATGGGCAGGATGAATGACTGCGTGGTTTTATTCAATCAACGGGCATATTTTCCTCCTTCATGGCAGGATGGTGCCAAGAGAAAAAAAATAGAAGATTCAGAAGCCATTATTTGGGTGAACCCGGCCGTTTAACAATCTTTTTCTTCGGACTTTGGCTGGCTTTCTTTATCTGAATTTTTTCCCTCGGAACATTTGCCTGTTCACATCTCTGCTTTAATGCAACATTCATTTGTTCGAAACCCTTCTCTGTTTTCTGCAGCGATTTTCCCATAAAGGGAACCAGTATTCCCGAGAAGTTTTCCCCGTGTAAAAAGCTCGTCTGTCCGTTGTCAAGGTCAATAAGTTTAAAGTAATGCTCCCCGTCAAAAATTCCTTTCATTCCCAGCTGGCCTTTCCAGCGCAATTCATTATTTTTTTTGTATTTAAGGATTACAGGGGTGAATCTCATTTCCTTCGATTCGGGCGGCTGAATCCGTACAGTCAGTTGTTCACCCTGTTGCCTGTTGCCTTTCACTGATTTGATGAAAGGATTCCAGTCAGGATACTTCTCAAAATCAGTTAATACTTCCCACACCTTATCGGGTGTTGATGAAATAACAATTTCTGTTTCTATATGCTTCATAACCTATCGGATGATTGTTACTCTAAAAAACATTCCTATTATGAATCTTGACAACAATTGCAGGGTATTTTTAGTTGCTGCATTCGTTTCTTCTTTTACGAATAAAAATTGAACAGGCTGCAGCAGTAACTATTTTGATTAAAATCTCTATTTTTGTCAGCTTGTTGGCAACAACATTTTTAACAATGAAATAATTCAGTCCCGGGAGGTAAATATCAGAAAGCAAAATGGCTGATTAAGCCTTCCCTGGGTATTTCAATAATAACAACTGGCAAAGAATGAAAATATCGTATTCCTGGTTAAAAGATTATATCAGTCTTGAGCAGTCGCCTGAAGAAGTATGTAAAATTCTCACCCAGATAGGGCTTGAGGTTGGGAGCCTTGAAAAGATAGAGGCAGTCAAGGGTGGAATGGAAGGACTGGTGATAGGTGAAGTTGTGACCTGCAAAAGGCATCCGAATTCCGATCACCTGAGTGTTACCACAGTAAATACAGGCACAGCAGAATTGCTTCACATCGTATGCGGTGCACCCAATGTAGCCGCCGGACAAAAGGTGGTAGTGGCACCGGTGGGAACCACCCTGTATATGGGCGACCAGGAAATCACGCTGAAAAAGGTAAAAATCAGGGGCGAATTGTCGGAAGGGATGATTTGTGCCGAAGATGAAATTGGCATCGGCACCGATCATGAAGGCATCATTGTCCTTGATGGCAAAGCACAGGTTGGAACACCAGCCAGGGATTATTTCAATATTGAAGATGACTGGGCCATTGAAATTGATTTAACACCCAACCGGATCGACAGCTCTTCGCACATTGGTGTGGCCCGTGATTTGGCTGCTTTTCTGAACCAGCAGTCTCCGGTTAACTATACCCGCAAACCGGTTGATCATTTTAAGGCCGATAACCATGACCTTGAAATACCTGTTGAGATTGTTGATCAAAACGCCTGCCACCGGTATGCCGGGGTTACAATCAGTGGGGTTGAAGTGAAGGAATCACCCGACTGGCTTAAAAACAGGCTAAGAACCATAGGGCATACACCCATCAACAACGTGGTCGACATCACAAATTTTGTCCTGTTCGAAACAGGGCAGCCACTCCATGCTTTTGATGCCGTTGAAATCACCGGCGGTAAAGTGGTTGTCAAAACCATGCCTGCAGGCACCCGATTTACAACGCTCGATGAAGTGGAACGTGAACTCCACAGCGATGACCTGATGATATGCAATACCCGCGATGCCATGTGTATAGGGGGTGTTTTTGGAGGTATAACTTCAGGGGTAAAGGAAAGTACAAAAAATGTTTTCCTGGAGAGTGCATGGTTCAATCCTGTCTATATCCGCAAAACGGCACGCAGGCACGGTTTAAACACCGATGCTTCATTCAGGTTTGAACGTGGCACCGACCCCAACGGAGTCATCTATGCCTTGAAAAGAGCTGCACTGCTTATTAAGGAAATAGCAGGTGGCAGCATTTCATCGGATATTGTTGATGTATATCCCGTACCTGCAGAACATTTCAGGGTCCAGGTATCCTGGCAAAACATCATCCGTTTGATTGGCAAGGAACTGGGCAATGAAACCATCAAAAAAATCCTTGCTTCCCTTGAAATTGAAATAGAAAACGAAACTGAAAAGGGGCTCAACCTTCGTGTTCCACCCTACCGGGTTGATGTAAAAAGGGAAGCCGATGTAATTGAAGAGATCCTGAGAATATATGGTTATAATAATATAGAAACACCGTCACTTGTCCAGGCATCCCTGCAGTACGCCCCAAAACCTGATCCTGAAAAGGTACGTAACCTGGTGGCTGAAATGCTCACAGGACTGGGATTTAATGAAATATGGTCAAATTCACTGACTAAGGCTGGGTATTATAACGATCTGACACAATTTACGGGCCAGGCAACAGTGAACCTGCTGAACCCGCTCAGCGCCGACTTAAACGGCATGAGGCAGACCCTGATGTTTGGGGGCCTCGAATGTATCCTCTGGAATACCAACAGGCAATCGAAAGACCTGATGCTTTATGAATTTGGCAACTGCTATTTCTTTAAAGGAACCGAACTGAAAGATAATCCTGTCAGCAACTACAGGGAGGAAGAACACCTTGCCCTTTTTCTGACAGGTGCCAAGATGACCGAAAGCTGGGCCGGCGAAGAGCAGCCTTCTTCATTTTTCCAGCTAAAATCGGTAGTTGAAAATATCCTGAAACGGATGGGATTTGCCTTAGGACAGATAAAGATTGCTGATTCCCAAAATGAACTTCTTTCTGAAGGATTATCATACACCGACAACAACAAACTTGTAGTGGAACTGGGAATCGTATCAAAAAAGATACTTAAAAAATTCGGGTTGCAGAACCCTGTTTTTTATGCCGATTTCAGATGGGATGCTGTAATTGCACGACAGGCAAAACATAAGGTGGTTTTTGAAGAATTGCCCAAATTCCCCGCTGTCCGCAGAGACCTTGCCTTGTTAATCGACAAAAATATCAGGTTCCAGCAGATTGAGGAGCTTGCTTACAAAAACGAACGTAAAATCCTTCGGGAAGTAGGGCTGTTTGATGTTTACGAAGGACAAGGTATCCCTGAGGGGAAAAAATCATATGCAGTAAGCTTCATCCTTCGCGATGATATGCACACACTCAACGACAAGCTGATCGACAAGACCATGCAAAAGCTTGTTGCTGCCTTCGAAAGAGAGCTGGGAGCACAATTACGTAAATAATAAATGCAGGACCAGACAAAAGGGGTATTATATGCCACAGTTACTGCACTATTCTGGGGTGTACTGGCAATCGGTCTTAAAGTAGCCGTAAATGAGGTTGATCCCACAACCATAGTCTGGTTCAGGTTTTTTATTGCCTTTGCCTTTATCTTTTTATGGCAGCTTTACAGGAAGCCTTCTGCCTTGAAAATCCTGATTAAGCCTCCCCTGCTGCTTGTACTGGCAGCTATTGCACTTTCATGGAATTACCTTGGGTTTATGCTGGGGGTGCATTATACGACTCCCAGCAATGCACAGCTTTTTATACAGGTTGGCCCTATGCTTCTGGCACTGTCGGGTTTTGTGATATTTAAGGAGAAGCTGAATAAGCTGCAGGTCACCGGACTTTTAATTGCACTGCTTGGTTTTGCTTTTTTTTACGGCGATCAGCTGATGGCATTTTTCGATGGACAGAAACAATATAACCTGGGAGTCCTGTTCACATTGAGCGGGGCCATAGCCTGGACAATTTATGCAGTACTGCAGAAGATGCTTGTACAAAAATACACTCCAATCCTGCTGAACCTCTTTCTGTTTGGATTTCCCACATTGATTTATTTGCCTTTTGCCGATCTGCAGTCGGTTTTGCAGTTAAACTGGGCATGGTGGCTGCTGATACTCTTCCTTGGCCTGAATACACTTGTGTCATACAGCACATTGGCTGAGGCCCTGCGCTATATCGAGGCAAGCAAGGTGAGTGTCATCATTTTTCTGAATCCAATTATCACCTTTATCATCATGGGCATATTAACCTGGCAAAATGTGAAATGGATATCACATGAAAGGTTTTCCATGGCTTCAGTGATTGGAGCAGCAATAGTCATTTCCGGTGCTTTCCTGGTCGTCAGGAAAAAGAAAAAGCTGATTCCTAAAACAGAATCAAATCTTCAGATTTAAATCTGCAGAGATGTTCTAATAACCCAGTGGTTTTGGCGGAACAATAATCCAGGCGATAATGTAAACCAGCAATCCGGGGAAACCTGCCGACAATATTGAAACAAGGGTATAAACAAGCCTGACAATTGTCTTGTCGGCATAAATATACTCTGCAAAGCCTGCCAGCACGCCTCCCAGGATTCGGTCATCCGACCTGTATAATCTTTTCGATTTGCTGTCTCTTTCCATTCTTTACTCCTCTTCGTCTGAATCAAGAAACTCTTCGTTTTCAAATTCCCTTTCTAGAAATTCTTCGGCTTCGTCCACCAGCTGTGCAATCAAATTTTCATCGTCGGGCTCATCATCTATCCAGTGAATTTCCTGGTTGTTCTCGAAATCATCGATATCGGCTTCAATAATGAACCTTGGAATCTCAGTATGAACTACAAAAATAGTTTCGGGAGTTTCCAATGAGTTGTCAGCTAATAAAAATCTGGGCAACATATTATCTGTTTTAAAAATTTATAATGCTAATTTATGAAATAGATTACTATTTTTAGCCGAAATTAAAAAAAATGAGCCGGAAATGAATGAACTGAACCAATTTCTTTCTCTTATCGACAGTTATATAGGTGGATCACAATGGTTCGTTTTTTTACTTTTGGGAACAGGTGTATTTTTTACAATTTATCTGAAATTTCCACAGTTCCGTTACCTTAAACATTCGGTTAGAATTGTAAGGGGAAAGTTTGACAGGAAAGGTGATGAAGGTGACACCTCACATTTTCAGGCACTCACAACCGCCTTGTCGGGTACTGTAGGTACAGGCAACATTGCAGGAGTTGCACTGGCTATTCACCTGGGTGGCCCTGCTGCACTGTTCTGGATGCTGGTAACGGCAGCAGTAGGTATGACAACCAAGTTTGTGGAAGTAACCCTTTCCCATAAATACCGTGAATTTGCTGCTGATGGTACAGTTACAGGCGGGCCCATGTATTATATGAAAAACCGGTTGAAGATGAGGTGGCTGGCAGTTATTTTTGCAGCAGCAACCGTATTGTCATCGTTTGGGACCGGAAGCCTCCCGCAGATCAACAGCATTTCCAATTCCCTCTTCGAGACATTCGGAATAAACCACCTTGTTACAGGTGCTGTCCTTGCAATACTACTGGGTTTTGTCATTATTGGCGGCATCAGGCGTATTGCGCAGGTCACCTCACGGCTGGTTCCTGTAATGGCCATCTTCTATTTTATAGGTGCAATGGCAGTTATCCTCTACAACTACGAAAACATAATACCTTCGCTCGTCGCCATCTTCGGCGATGTCTTTACAGGCACAGCTGCCACAGGAGGCTTCCTGGGCGGCAGCATTGCATTTGCCTTCAACAGGGGCGTCAACCGCGGACTCTTTTCCAATGAAGCCGGCCAGGGATCGGCACCCATTGCCCATGCTGCCGCACGGGCCCATGAACCAGTCTCAGAAGGGCTTGTGGCCCTGCTCGAACCTTTCATCGACACTATCATCATCTGTACCCTTACAGGCCTGGTTCTGCTTTCATCAGGTGTATGGACCGAAAAAATAGAAAACCGGTTCCAGGAAACCGACATGATTGTCCTCGAGGGCCATTACTCCCAAAATAACGAGCAAGAAGTGGAGGAACTGCACCAATACCTCATTGGCAACAAGAATCTCCCCTTGTTCACAGGAACCCTCGAAGTGGTGGAAGGGACAATTCTTGATCAGCCGGCAATCCTTCATGCCCGCTCACTTGCCGAAGACATACAGGTGTGGGCGGCTAACCAGCCTTATACCGGCAACCTGCAAATCCGCTCAGGAAGGCTCGTCAGCCAGCCCGGTCTATACCTTTCCGGCAAATCACTGATGCACAGCGCCCCACTGACAACCATAGCCTTTACACGCAGCTGGTTTGGGAACTATGGCAAATACATTGTTTCTATCGGCCTGCTATTGTTTGCTTTTTCAACAGCCATCAGCTGGTCATATTACGGCGATCGTGCAATTACCTACCTGTTCGGCTCAGAAAAAGTCATATACTACCACATCGTTTATGTCATCGGCTTTTTTGTCGCATCCTTTACCGATACCACCATCATCTGGACTTTGTCGGGCATTGCAATAGCGTTGATGACCATCCCTAATCTAATAGGGATCCTTTCCCTTTCCAGGGAAATGAAAAACGAGGTAAAACTTTTCTGGAAAGAATACAGAATCAGGTTCCCGCATGAAAAACTGCCACGCGATTAGAACAAAAAAATCACAAACAGATTAAGAACCGGCTGCGCAGATACCATAAATAAGACCGGAGAGATGCTGTTGATTGAAGTGGCCTCCACTTCCAACATACGGGTTTATCTCTTTGAAAAGCCCCTTTCAATTTGACAAGGGCTTTTTTGCAAGGTGCTTCCGGGTCTCTGACAATCCCCTGGAATGTAATGAGATCCGAAGAAAATATTTCAGCTTTTTATAGTTCAATATCATGGATACATGGCAGCTCATAATGCCCATATGCTGATGGCGAAAGAAAGTTCATCAGAACCGTTTTAAATCTTTAATGTACTTTCCCTACATTTGCAACAATAAACATAGAATATTTCATGAGTCACATCTATCCGGAACATTTTGAAGAAAAAACAGGTTTCGACCGTATCCGGCAGTCGCTACACGACAAATGCCTTAGTCCAATGGGGATTGAATGGGTTGAAAACATGCAATTCCAGGATAATTATGATACGGTTCTTCTGCATCTTTCGGAGGTTAATGAATTTTACCGGATAGTAAAGGAATTTGACAATTTTCCCTCCAGTCATTTTTATGACTTGAGGGCAGGTCTGAACAAAATCAGGACTGAAGGCAGGTTTCTCGAACCTGAGGAACTTTTCGACCTGAAGCGATCGCTTGAATCACTCAGGGCAATTGTGCAGTTTTTCAAAAAGCAGGATGAGAAAATATTCCCCCTGTTAAAAAAGAAAACTGATAAAGTACAGATATTCCCATACATCTATGACCGCATAGAATTAATTATTAATAAGTTCGGAAAAATACGTGACAATGCTTCACCTGAACTTGCCCGAATCAGGAAAGCCATTACTTCACTTGAGGCGAATATGACCCGCCGGTTGCAGGCAATATTAAAGATGGCACAAAAAGAGGGCCTTGTTGATGAAGATGCTTCTGTATCAATACGCGATGGACGGGCCGTCATACCGGTTACATCAGCCAATAAAAGGAAAATCAAGGGTATTGTATACGATGAATCGGCTACAGGAAAAACATCGTATGTTGAGCCGAATGAAATCGTTGAAATGAACAATGAAATCAGGGAGCTGGAATATGCCGAGAGAAGGGAAATCGTCAGGATTCTGACCGCATTTTCAAACGATATCAGGCCCTACATCGATGAACTCCTTTATAGTTATATATTTCTTGGCGAAATCGATTTCATACGTTCCAAAGCGCTTCTTGCTGCTGAGCAAAATGGTATTCTTCCTGAATTGCAGGAACAACCTGGGGTCAACTGGCAAAAGGCGGTACATCCGCTGCTGATGAAGGCGCTTAAGAAGGAAAACAGGAAGATTGTCCCGCTTGATATTCGCCTCGAGCATGATAATCATATCCTGCTCATTTCAGGCCCAAATGCCGGAGGAAAATCGGTTTGCCTGAAAACTGTGGGACTGCTGCAGTACATGCTGCAATGCGGACTGCTCATTCCGGTAGGTGATGGAAGCAAAGCAGGGATATTCCGGCAGATTTTCATTGATATTGGTGATGAACAGTCACTTGAGAATGATTTGAGCACTTACAGCTCCCATTTGCTGAACATGAAGTATTTTGTGAGAAACAGTAATGACAAGACACTGGTGCTCATCGATGAATTTGGTACAGGAACAGAGCCTATGCTGGGAGGCGCAATAGCAGAGTCAATTCTCGACAGCCTTAACCAGGCAGGAACATATGGAGTCATAACAACCCACTATACAAATCTCAAACATTTTGCCTCCTCGGCAAAAGGAATTATCAACGGCGCCATGCTTTATGATGCACAAAATATGAATCCCCTGTTTCAGCTTGAAATTGGCAAGCCCGGAAGTTCATTCGCTTTTGAAATTGCAAGAAAAATAGGTCTTCCTGAGGAAATACTTCAGAAAGCAACCGAGAAGGTTGGGAAAAAACATATTGATTTCGACCGCAACCTTAGGAAAATCAATCGCGATCAACGTTATTGGGAAATCAAGAGAGAAAAGATCAGAAAGGTGGAAAAAAGCCTCGACAGCATGGCTTCAAGCTATGAAAATGAACTCGGCGAGTTGAAAAAACTCAGAAAGGAAATATTGGCCAAGGCAAAGGAAGATGCAGAAAAATTGCTTTCAGGGGTAAACCGGCAGATCGAAAATACAATCAGGGAAATCAAAAATGCTCAGGCTGAAAAGGAAAGAACAAGGCTGGCGCGTCAAAAACTGGAGAATCTGAAGGAAACTGTTGGAACAAGTGCCACAGAAACTGATGAAGTGCTGAACGCAAAAATTGAAAAGCTTAAGCAAAGGGAGGAAAAACGAAACCGCAGGCGTCCGGAAGATTCAAAAAAGGAAACACCCAAAAAAAGAACAGAAAAAGCTGAAGAAATAAAACCTGGAGATAAAGTAAGGATTATAGGGCAGGACACTATTGGTGAGCTCATCGAGTTGAGCAGCAAAAATGCCGTGGTTGCATTTGGCCAGCTCATTACCACCATACCACGCAACCAGGTGGAACGAATCGGCAGTAATGAAGCAAAGAAAGCAGAACGGAACTACCGGAAGGGTGGCACAAGTCTTTTAAGCAATTATTCCGAAAGAAGGCTCGGTTTCAAACCCGATATCGATGTGCGCGGTCAAAGAGCAGAAGAAGCCATTCCTAAAATTCAGGAATTTATTGATGAAGCTATCATGTTTGAAGTTGCACAACTCAGGATACTGCACGGAAAAGGACATGGCATTCTGAAAGAAACCATCCGCAACTTCCTGCGCACAGAGCCTATGGTCAGAAATTTCAATGATGAACATGTTGATTTCGGAGGTGCAGGAATTACAGTTGTAAATCTTGCGTTATAATCAACATTTCCAGTGAACCGGGCTACCTGACAGGAAACTGCAGCTGCATGAATCCTATTTCCATATATTTATCATCTACAGGCAAATAGAGATTAACATATATGGCATTCCGGAAAACAGGAAAAAACACCTTCCCTTTCATGTTGTAATTACCGGGCAGGGTGGTTTTCCTGATGACTGTACTCTTCCAGGCTTCTTTTATATCATTGATGCTCTGTAACTGGCATTCGGTCTCCGCTGCAATTGCCATCACATCATTAACCAAATAAGTACGTTCATGATCATTGTATGGGTTATCATCCGTCAGGGCAGCAATTCCGGTTGCTACATCAACAGTAGCAGCAAGTATTCCATAGCCAGCCTGGTTCAGCTGCCGGGCATCCATCCTTGATATCTGCTTTTCCAGTTCAAGAATTTCATTTTCGGGGTCTACCGCCCGGATCTTATTTTCTGTTAGCGGATTTTTTCTGCCGTCAAATACCTGCATGTAAAAATTCACAGGATCAACCATAACCGGCAGATTTGAAAGATTGGTAACGGTAAAATCGAACCAGTACCTGCCATCAGCCACCTGATCGAATGCAATTTCATAAATTACTCCATCAATTGAATCAGAAACGAACTGCTGGCCGTAAATCCAGGTCCCATTATCATTTTCGGGCTTCAGCCTGATAACATGCTGAGGTGTAAAACATGACTGCAATATAAAAACACCAATGAATAAAACAGAGGGTATAGCAACTTTTACTTTCATAGGTTATGACTTTGAATTTCCAGAATGTTCACAAACATCATGCCTTTACACTTAATTTACCGGGCCAATGTTTAGAAATCCAGACTATTCAAATTAAACCTATGACTGTATGTTGTTCTTTTTAATTGTATCGATGTAAAGCTGTTCAACTTTCTGCCGCGCCCACGGAGTTCTTCTGAGAAACTTAAGGCTTGATCTGACCGATGGATCGTTACGAAAACAATTGATGGGTATCAAACCGGCCAGTTCCTCCCAGCCATAATAACTGAGCAGGTAAACAACAATTGCCTCAAGGGTTTTACCGTGTAATGGGTTATTTGGCTGGTCCATAGCTTACATGGTTAATTTATATGATTTTTAATCCTTCCAGGATTGAAATGTATCTCTCGATTCCTGCTGTAATTTCGCTTTTAAAAATATATTCATCAGCTGTATGTGACCGTGCAGAATCCCCGGGTCCCATTTTAACCGAAGGAAAAGAAATGATTGCCTGGTCGGATGTGGTGGGAGAACCATAAATCCTGATTCCCATCTCAGCGGCTTTCCGGACAATGGGATGATCGGTACTTATTCCCGATGAATTTAATCTGAATGAACGGGGTTTTACTTTTGAAGATATCAGCTCTGAAATGATACTTGCGGCTTCCTTGTTTGAATAGAATTCATTTGTGCGAACATCTACAACAAAATGACATACATCAGGAATGACATTATGCTGTGTGCCTGCTTCGATTTGGGTTACTGTCAGTTTTACCTTACCAAGTATTCCGGACTTATTCTCAAATTCATAATTCCGGAGAATTGCAATATCTTCAATAGCCTTATAAAGTGCATTTTCACCTTCCTCACGGGCAGCATGACCTGATTTACCATAGGCATAACAGTCAAGAACAAGCAACCCCTTTTCAGCGATAGCAAGTTCCATCCGTGTTGGTTCCCCTATAATGGCGAATGATATCGGACTGATTTCAGGCAGTACGATTTCAAGCCCCTGCCTTCCGGAAATCTCCTCTTCGGCAGTTGCTGCATAAACAAGGTTCCAGGGTAAATCAGTACGATTGTAAAAGTGAATAAAAACGGCCAGGAGTGATACCAAAGGTCCCCCTGCATCGTTGCTTCCAAGGCCGTAAAGCCTGTCACCTTCTTCCACAGGCTGAAACGGATCGAGCCGGTATCCTTTTGCCGGACGAACTGTATCGATATGTGAATTCAGCAACAGGGTAGGTTTTCCTTTTGCATGATGGCGGTTCCAGGCCCATGTATTGTTCCTCTTCACCTGAAAAGGAATATTCTCTGAATCTAAAAACTGCCTGATAATGCCGGCAGCCTGCTCTTCCTCCTTGCTAAATGAAGGCGTTGATATTAACTTCTTTAGTAACGAAATATATTTTTCCATACGGTGTCATTACAAGGCTGCAAAAGTGGTAAAAAATCGGGAATAAAATCTATGGCTTGTAAATCTATATCATTTGCCTTTCTCCATAAAATGCAAAAAATAATGACAGATGTAATCCAAAAGGAATATCAGTTCATCGCACGAAACAATTTTCAGTTCATTTCAAATTTTTCTATAAACACATGACCATAAACAATCATAATTCAGGCAGGTATATATCCTGTTATTTATGCATTTTTTTACGTAACTTGAACCGCTGGAGCAGGCAAAAAAAAAACATTTGTCCCGGCACTATAAGATATACAAGTACATAAAATTCATTTTTTATATGAAAACAACATCATTAGGAATTATAGGAGGTGGAAGAGTTACCCGGATTATTCTGCAAGGTTTCAAAAATAAAAAAACAGATTTAAAATCTGTAAAAGTTTATGACCATCATCAGGATACAGTTGAAGCATTAAAACAAGAATACCCCGAAATTGAGCTTGCTGCCAGCCCGGCTGAAGCTGCAGATGCCCGGGTAGTTATTATAGCCCTGCACCCACCGGTCATCATGGAAATGATTGGACAAATTGCAGGGATCGTAAGCGAAGAAACAATTCTTGTATCGCTGGCGCCAAAAGTTACAATTGAAGAAATGTCGGGGACAATACAAACCGGGAACATTGTAAGGATGATTCCCAACGCCACTTCCTATATCAACAAAGGCTTTAATCCAATTGTGTTTCACCAGGGTATGGGGAAAAAAGACAGGAAAATGATAATGAAACTTTTCAAGCCACTTGGCAAACTTATAAAAACTGAAGAACACAAACTGGAAGGATATGCAATCATGTCGGGAATGCTACCCACCTACTTCTGGTTTCAGTTCCAGGAACTTGAAAACATTGGAATTCAGACAGGCTTATCAGCCAAAGAAGCTCAGAAAGCCATTCGCTCAACGCTGAAGCCTTCAGTTGATTTATATTTTAAATCAGGCCTGACACCTCCAGAGGTCATTGATTTAATACCTGTAAGACCTTTAGCCGAAAATGAAGAAGAAATCAGGAGCATGTACAACAACAAACTGCTTGGATTGTACAACAAGATAAAGCCAGAAAAAAAACAGGAGTAAAACAAGCTGCCACAAAAATCCTTTTCATATTCATTGCAGGTCGCCCGGCCTGTTCAGCTTGGATATATACTTCAGGTTAAAGTTGAAAGGGACTTTAGCACCGACACCTGATGCAAAAAAAACAATGCATCTGAAAGGATGAGATTAGGACCAGAAATCAGGCAATGTGCCAGTTGCACGAATGAATAACTGAATATTCTTTTTGTGCATTAAGCATCATGAATAAAACCGATGAAAGAATGAAATTGAAAGCCGGTTTTTAAGAAAAAATAATACATTTGCACTGCGAATTTTAAAAACACAACAGATCATGGACGAAGGCCCGTGTTATAGTCAGAAGCGAATTATCAACCTGCTTTAGGAGGGTCACCGGTTTCGCCTTCCTGAAGTTTAAAAAAACAGGAGGCGAAGTTATGCTCAAAATCAGATTTCAACATTTATCTTATACTCCCATTTCTTTATACCTGTTATTGTTCAGATGGCACACCTACAGATGAGTCATCACTTCCACATGCTGTTACCTTAGCATCAATTCATGCGGGGTAGCCTTTTCAATTAGTTCATTTTCATATTCAAACCCGTTTAAGAATTAAAGCATGGAAGAAGTAATGATTACCGTACAGGAATTTCAGGAGCTGATCGATCAAAGGGACTGGAAAAAAATCAGGCAGAAACTTGAAGAACTTGACCCTGCTGAAATTGCAGAGCTGATAGAAACATTCCGGAGGGAAGGCGACGACATCATCCTTTTCAGGTTACTGCCACGTGAAACTGCCAGGGAGACTTTCTTCAGACTTGATTATGACAAGCAGGAAGAACTGGTGGAAGGACTTGCCGACAGGAAACATTTACTCGCAGAACTGCTGAATGACCTTGCACCTGACGACCGTACTGCTCTTTTTGAAGAATTACCAGGTCCTGTTACCCAGCGACTGATTCAATTATTGTCACCCGAGGAAAGATATATTTCCATCCAGCTGCTGGGTTATCCTGAAAGCAGTATCGGACGTCTGATGACTCCGGACTATGTTGCAGTTAAGCCAGGGATGACAATTGAACAGGCACTTGATCACATCAGGCATTTCGGAAAGGATTCTGAAACACTCAATGTGGTGTACGTAGTCGATAAGGATTGGAAACTTATTGATGAAATACGACTCAGGGAAATCCTGCTTGCACGGCCCGAACAGACAATAGCCGACCTTATGGACAACCGTTTTGTGTCACTCAATGTACTTGATGACCAGGAAACAGCCATCAGCATCTTCCATGATTATGACCGGATTGCCCTGCCTGTAATCAATACAGAGGGCGTATTGCTTGGAATTGTGACATTTGATGATGTGATGGACGTTGAAGAAGAAGAAGCCACCGAAGACTTCCATAAGTTCGGTTCTATCCAGGATCTTATCTTCAATCCCTTAAAAGCAAAAATCCTCCTGCTATATCAGAAACGGATTGTGTGGCTGGTAGCACTTGTATTTATGAATGTATTCTCAGGAGCTGCACTTGCCCATTTTGGCAATGTAATCGAATCAATGGTTTCCCTCGTATTTTTCCTCCCTTTACTGATCGGAAGTGCCGGAAATGCAGGTGCGCAATCAGCTACCCTGATGATTCGTGCCTTAGCTACGGGTGATGTTGTTCTTGCCGACTGGCTACGTCTGATGGGTAAGGAACTTCTTGTTGCTGTTTTACTTGGATTGACTATGGCACTGGCCGTTGGTCTTGTAGCAAGTTTCCGGTCACCCGAAATCATTATGGTCGTTGGATTGACAATGGTTTTTAATGTTCTTGTGGGATGTATCATCGGACTTTCGCTGCCGTTTATTTTCACATTGTTGAAATTTGACCCGGCTACAGCAAGTGCCCCGCTGATTACTTCCCTTGCCGATATCTCGGGGGTATTTATTTACTTTTCGATTGCTACCTGGTACCTGGGATTATAGAGAATAATTTTCCTGTTGTCCTTAATTTGTGATGGGCGTAGCATGCGGGATGTTGCGCCTGCAGAGATTTATTGAACAAACCATCAGTTCAAATCCTTCAACTAGTAAAAATAGTATGTAATGGAAAAATTAACCGGTATTGTTAAGGTTTTTCATGAAATGATTGAAAAACAGGAATGGAAAAAAATAAGACATGAAATCAGGAATCTGGAACCGGCAGAAATTGCAGAACTTATTGAAGAACTTCCACGAGAAGGCGATGATATCCTGTTGTTCAGATTGTTGCCATATGAAACATCAAGAGATACCTTTCAACTGCTTGACTATGATAAGCAGGAAGTACTTATAGAAAAACTTGCCAGCCAGAAACAGTTACTTACCAAACTCATTAACGGCCTGGCCCCCGATGACCGGACTGCTCTGTTTGAAGAACTGCCGGGTAAGGTCACCCAACGGCTTTTACAGTTGCTGACGCCCGAAGAAAGAAAAACATCGGTACAGCTGCTTGGATATCCTGAAGACAGTATCGGACGTCTGATGACAACCGGTTACGTGGCACTGAAGCCCGGGATGACAATCAGGCAAACCTTTGAACATATCCGGCAGTTTGGAAAAGATTCTGAAACTTTGAATGTTATATATGTAGTCGATAAGGAATGGAGGCTGATCGATGAAATCAGGTTGCGCGACATTTTGCTGGCAAAACCCGATCAAAACATCGCCGATTTAATGGACGACAGGTTCGTTTCCCTCAATGTACTTGATGACCAGGAAAAAGCTATCAGCATCTTTCACGACTATGACCGGGTCGCACTCCCGGTCATTAATTCCGAAGGAGTACTTCTGGGAATTGTCACCTTCGATGATGTGATGGATGTGGAAGAGGAAGAAGCAACCGAAGATTTTCACAAGTTCGGCTCCATCCAGGATCTCATCTTTAATCCTGTAAAAGCAAAAGTTACCCTGCTTTACAGGAAAAGAATCGTATGGCTGGTCATCCTGGTGTTTATGAATGTCTTTTCAGGAGCTGCCATCGCCGGATTTGAAGAAACCATTCAGGCCATGGTATCGCTTGTTTTCTTTCTTCCCCTGCTTATCGACAGCGGAGGAAATGCCGGAGCACAATCGGCTACCCTGATGGTACGGGCACTTGCGACCGGCGATGTTATCCTCAAGGATTGGATGCGACTGATTGGCAAGGAATTAATTGTTGCACTGCTGTTGGGGATTACAATGGCTGTTGCGGTTGCCCTGGTAGCAAGTTTCCGTGCACCTGAAATTATTGCAGTGGTTGGACTCTCAATGATTTGCACTGTACTGATAGGAAGTATTATCGGATTATCCCTGCCATTTATCTTTACAAAATTTAAAAAAGACCCTGCCACTGCAAGCGCCCCGCTTATCACTTCACTGGCCGATATTTCGGGGGTATTGGTATATTTCTCTATTGCCACCTGGTACCTGGGCATTTAATACTGTTATCAGAAATCCTTTCATCTAAGCTTCATTGCTATGAATATGCAATTTCTTACAGCGAAGTTGGGGCATTAATTCAGGTTGAGGCCGATAACAAAACCAACCCAGGGATAGAACTCATAAATCCAGTACTTGCTGTTTTGATCAAGCAGGTTATCGAACCCGACCGCCATCCCAAGCGTAAACCTGTTCACTGCTATTATTCCTGCAATGCCCTTGCTCCATATGATACCGTCATACTCGAGCTGTACTGCGTCATCAGTGGTTGTGGGAGAAATCAGCGTATTCCCGATGCCTGAAAATACTCCGGCTGAATAACCAAAATGCCTTATCTGCCGTTCAGCATGACCTGCAGGATTTGCAGCGTAAATAATTTCATATTTATCACGCCGGTATCCCAGATAAATCATCCCGTTCAGCTCCGAATTCAGCTGGACGGGAACATCTCCCCTTGCGGGGCGGAATTTGGCAGGAACAGTTAAAAAATCCAGGTCAAGGCTGTACCTGTTAAGCACTGCCCTGCGGCTCAGTGTATCGTTAAATTCAACCGGAAATATACTGACTGGTCCATCCTGAGGTGAAATGAGCTGATTGTTTTCTTCTGTTGCAGCATAAAGCTTAATGCTATCCCCGTCAACATCCACAAATACTTTCTGCTGCCGGTCAGAATCTTTCTGAATATAAATCCCATCCGACAATTCCCTGTATGCAGCATTTTCAAGAATACTGCAACCCTGCAGCAGCAAAATGAATACAATCAAAAACAAATAAATCTTCATCCCTAAATCTGGTCATGTTATAGAATCAGCAAATCAGAACAGCATAATGTTCATATACCGGGCTTATGACAAAACAAATATACCACTCCTGTCATATTGCTGAACTATATTATGCAATTCACGAAACTTTCAGCAGAACAATTATAAAAAGTTTAATTTTGAACCACCATTATGATGATGACATTGAAAAAATACATTTTCCCATTCCTGCTGGTGACAGTGCTGCTGGTTTCCTTTCTCATGAAAGGCAAGCTGAACAATTATATCTCTGTAAAAATGAAAGAATCAGCATCTGCTGAAACGGCTTTAACCGGGCAGCAGTGGGTTGACTCGCTCTTCAACTACTCAAAAAACAAACTGGATTATGAATTTACCCTCATCCAGTTTAAATCGAGCGGATGCAACATCTGTAAACAAATGGAGCCTGAACTTGAGAACATCAGACGGGATGGTTCTTTAAATGTGAATGTAACCGAAATCCACATTATGAATTCCAATAGCCAGGCTGTTATGCAATTCTATGGTATTTCAGCTGTACCTGCAATTCTCATTCTTGACAAAAAGGGCCATGAAATTTTCCGCAAATATGGTTTTGTTCCGGCAGGCGAACTCAAGCCACACTTCCTGAAGGGAAAATTGAACTCCCGGCTAAAACATCCTTAAAAAAGAGCCTGGAATTTTTGTTTCAAATTCCATTTTCTTCCCCGTAACAGGATGAATGAATGAAAGCTGACGGGCATGAAGCCCCAGCCGCCTCAATGGATTAGTAGTCGCTCCATACTTCTTGTCACCTGCAATACAATGTCCCAGTTCCTGCATGTGAATCCTGATTTGATTCTTCCGCCCTGTTTCAAGGTTTACCTTCAGCAGTGAATATGACGCTTTCTGCTTTAAAACCGTATAATGTGTTACAGCTTTCTGTCCGTGATCGGGATATGGGGAAGAATGCATCTTAAAGTTTTTGTCTTCCGTCAAATATGAAGTGATTGTTCCCGACATCTGCTGTACCTCACCTTCAACAACCGCAATGTAAGTCCGTTCCAGAATTGTATCATTCCATAACTCCTGGAGTTGATCCTTAATCTCTTCGTTTTTGGCAAAAAGCATAAGTCCTGATGTATCCCTGTCGAGCCGGTGAACGATGAAAATCTTGTTGCCGGCATCCTGCTTTTTAACATGACGGCTTAAAAGACTGTATGCAGTCGCCCTTTTTTCATTATCGGTAGCCATCGAAAGCAACCCTGCAGCCTTATCAATAACTATCAGGTGCTGATCTTCATATACAATACTGTACTCCCTGAACTTCTGTTCAGGATTTACCCGGTTGCTGCCAATTTCCACTTTCTGCCCCGGAACAAGCTGGTGGTCAAACTTCCTGACATTTTTACCATCAACAAAAACCTGCTGGTATGACAGTAACGATTTGATGTTATTCCTGCTTTTACCCGGAAGTTGTTTAATAAGAAAATCCATCAGCAATATGTGCTCTGAAACAATTAATTCTAAATTCTTTTGATATCCTGCAACGGATTTATTTATTTTGCTCCTGTTATTGTTCATTATCTGATGAATTTTGTGACAATGCAAAAATAGGTCAAATATCAACTTTGGAATACATTTTGACTTTAATTCATTCTGTTAATAACATACATCAATGAAAACAACAGAAACTCCTGTATTGCAGGAATTCAATCTGAAGGGAGTGAAACATATCCTGCCTGAAGATGCGTGGCAGGAAATGAAGAATGATCAGGTCATAATGGTTGACATCAGGGACAGCTATGAAGTTTATGCAAAGCACATTGAAAAAGTTGTTTATTATCCCATGGGAGATTTGATTTTCCTTGTGGATAAACTGCCAAAAGAAGTAAAATACATTTTTGTATGTGAAAAAGGCATCAGGAGTACACATATCGCATCCTATTTTACAAATAAAGGGTTCAGGCATGTGGCAAGTCTTGACGGAGGCATAGCCGCCTGGAACGATAAAAAACTTCCCCTGGTCAGATTCAGGCATCCACCCAAAGAAAGTCCGTCTGGCAAACTGTTGTCCTGAGAAAAGCTAAAGGGAAAATATATAACATATGTAATAATTATTATGAAGTTAAGACAAATGAACAGTATAAGGAATAACCTTTTAAATTTAAATGATATGAAAAGACTGATTTTGGTGTTTAGCATCATGGTTGCTTTCACATTTGCAGTTACAGCACAGCAGGGTGTTTCTGCCACCAGCGATTCAATCGTGTTCAACAAAACAATCCATGATTATGGAACGATTGCAAAAGGGAGTGACGGAACTTCTGTTTTCACCTTCACCAATAAAGGGCAAAAGCCCCTTGTTCTAAACAATGTGAGAGCTTCATGCGGCTGCACGGTACCCGAATGGCCCAGGCAGCCAATTGCTCCCGGAGAAACAGGTGAAATAAAAGTCAAATACAACACCGAAATTGAAGGCAGTTTCAACAAAACCGTAACGGTTAATTCAAATGCAGCCAACAGCGCAGTAACGTTGCGCATCAGGGGAAATGTAAACCAGACGCTCCAGTAACAACCGGGTGAACCGGTATAGGTTTGTTGCTGTTGCTAAACAACTAATCTCCGTAGTTTTCAGGAACAAGAGTGACCGGAATCAAGGGTGCTCTTGTTTCTGATTTTTTCTAATTAATGTCAGAACCTGCTTCCCCACCCTGCCTATTCCTCCTCCATATTACTCAGGTGCAGCTCCATCGATCTTACCGATATTGTAATTTCACTGATGGAATATGCCAGTGAAACGCACAGCAGAATCAGGGCTGCCCCAAAAATCCAGGCAGCCACAATCCGCAATCCAACAAAAATCAGAAACATTGTGATTACACAAAGGAATAAGCTAACCACGCCATAAATCTGCATTGTTCTGATCAGGTACAACCTTTTGCGTAAATTTTCAATCTGCCCCTTCAGTACCGAAGTAGGATTCTCTTTGTACTGTTTATATAAATTCCTTATTACAGTGGTGTAAGCAACAAAACGGTTGGTATATGCCAGCAATATCAGAGAAATGGCAGAAAACAGCAAAGCCGGGGTTGTTAATGTAAAAGCTTCATTCATTATAATGCATTTTACTGCCGTTTAAAATAACGAAAGAGAAAACCATAAGCAATAGTACTAACCGGCCATTATTTCAGGTACTTCTTAAACTCTCTGTAATCCTTGATGATTTTTACATTACGCGGTACAGCAGGCTGGTGAACCTGAAGTTGCCATCCGGTAATGAATATCTTCTGCCCGTTAAACAGTTCCCTCAGTTCATGCAGATAATTCTCAAGCCGATCATTGGGCATCGAATTGATAAAGGCTGTAAAAACAAAATCAATATGAAGCTGCTTCTGCAGTTTTTGCAGATCATCCCATGGAACAAACTGTCCCAGGTATACCACATGGTAGCCCAGTGTCATTGCAATATAACTGTAGAAAAGAAGGCTCAGTTCATGCAGTTCATTGTCAGGGAGAAAAAACAGGATTGTCTGGTTTTTTTCTCCGGTCATTCCCAGCTTGTCAATTTCAGCAATCACTTTCTGGCGCAGAATATTTGTCACATAATGTTCCTGGGCAGGAAAAATCGAGCCAACCTGCCAATATGTGCCAACTTTTACAAAGAATTCAAAAAATACTTTTGACATGGCTTCTTCAAGGCCTTTTTCCTCAATAATTTCTGATACCAGGCTATAAAATTTCCGGTTATCGAAATGTATCATATACAGGATGAGCCGGTCGATATAATCTGATTCTGATGTTTTTCTTTCCGAAATCTCAAGAATTGTTGCATTAATTGCTTCATCATTCCAGGTCGCAACTTTTGAAATTTTAAAACCGTTGCGTACCAGCATCGAAACATTGAGCATACGCCTTAAATCATTATCGCTGTAGTACCTAATATTGGTATCTGTACGGCTGGGCTCTAAAAGGTTGTACCTTTTCTCCCAGATCCTGATGGTATGGGCTTTGATCCCTGATAACACTTCCAGGTCCTTGATGGAATAACCAGCGTTTTTCATGTACAAAACAGTATTAAAATTTCATTTTTGCTTAAACAGTAAAAAACATAGTTTTGTTTAAACATAAAAATAATAATTCTAAACAAATGAATGGTATTCCAGAATAAATTAATCAATCGCTGAATGATCCTGTAATGTTAATCTCTATTTTTTTGACAATGAAACTTGTATTTTGTCTAAGTTAGAACGACTGCAATGAATACAATGCTAAAATCATAACAGGTTTCATACATAGCCTGCACCTCACTGCCGGAATTCCAGAAATAAATTGTATAAAGTGAAATTTTAAACTTTGTCTAAATCAAATGCAGGAATCGTTTATATGCCGTTTCAGCACCCTCAGGCGATTCGGGTAGAAAACACTGCACATCAAATGAATTTCGCACAATTTCCCTGATTTCTTTGACAGAACCTGTGAAACCCAAAGCCAGAGCCTGTATCATGATGTTACCTATGGCAGTAGCCTCAGAAGGGCCTGCAATTACCTGTTTTCCTGTAATATTGGCCGTAAGCTGGTTAAGCATCCGGTTGCTCGATCCTCCACCGATGATGTGTAACCTTTCAATTTTCTGCTGTGACACTTCTTCTATCTGTTCGAGAGTCATGCGGTATTTCATGGCAAGGCTGTCATAAACACAACGCGCTATTTCACCCTTATTTTCAGGCACAGGCTGATTGGTGTTCAGGCAGTAATTCCTGATAGCTTCAGGCATATTCACCGGGTTCAGGAATCCATGTGCATCAGGATTAATAAGACACTTAAAGGGTTGGGCACCTTCAGCCATTTCAACAATGCTGCCCCAGCCAATCTCCTCTTCCCTGTCCCAAATGCGCTTGCATTCCTGCAGAAGCCACATTCCCATGATGTTTTTAAGAAACCGGGTTTTCATTTCGGCTCCACCTTCATTAGTGAAATTCATTTGAAGTGATTTCTCTGAAATAACAGGAACAGGTGTTTCTATTCCGAGCAACGACCAGGTCCCTGAACTTAGAAAAGCCCAGTTATCACCTTCTGCCGGCACCGAAACAACTGCCGAGGCTGTATCATGTGAAGCTACGGCAACACAGGGAATAATTCCGCATCCTGTCTGCTCATCAATTTCAGGCAGTACATCAGCCAGGATTGTACCTGGCAAAACAATCTCCGACTGCAAACCCACAGGTATGCCTGCCACCTCAAACAGCCGTTGCTCCCATTCGGCTTTACCTGGTTTTAAAAGCTGCGACGTGCTTGCAATTGTATATTCATTCTTCTTCACACCCGTAAAAAAATAATTCAGCACATCGGGTGTGAAAAGCATACTGTCGGCCTGGCTGAGGTCAGAGTCGTTCTGTCTGACTGATGAAAACAACTGGAACAGTGAATTAAACTGCATGAACTGGATTCCGGTTAAATCATAAACATCCTTCTCAGGCATCAGCTTGAAAAATTGTGTCATTGCATTGTCGGTACGGTGATCACGATAGGCATAAGGTAACCCTGTAAGACGGCCATCGGTTTTCACAAGTGCATAATCAACCCCCCATGTGTCGATTCCGATTGACAGTGGCTTTATCCCAAATTCACCTACACACCTGGCAAGACCTGTTTTCAGCTCTTCAAAAAGGTTATAAATATTCCAGTAATAGCTCCCGTGAATGCAGGTCATCCGGTTTCTGAACCTGTGAACCTCAGTGAGGGTTAATCTTCTTTCATTTAATGTACCAAGAATCGCCCTGCCACTTGATGCCCCCAAGTCAAATGCAAGAAAATGATGTTGTTGATTTCCCATTTCAGTAAAAATTTCACCAAATTTAGCATCAAACCTTTGGTTTACTATCCTGTCGTGTCACTAAATCAAAATTTTTCCACCAGTTTAAATTTTAAAAAAGAAAGTTACAGCAAGAAAAGGGTTGTTTTTCATACTTTTTTATCCGAATTTTGTATAAATCGTCATTCACAAATTGATTTAATCTTCAAAATACAAAAAAGATGAAAACCTTACTCAAATTACCAGCAATGACAATTTTAATATTAGCCATTGCACATCCTGTTCAGGCCCAGAGGCTTTTAAAGAAATTTCAGGATAAAGTACAGGAACGAGTTGAGCAAAAAGTGGAAGAAAGGGCAGAAAAAAAAGTAGATGAAGCCATCGACAGGCAACTCGATAAAATTGAACAGTCGCTGGAAGGCGAAAATTCCGGGAGTGAACCTGCTGGCAGGGCTGAACGGGATGCCATGCGTCAGGCCCGGATGCAAAATATCATGAAGGGGATCGGCATGTCGGGAGAGCCTGTTCCGGTAGCCGACAGCTACAATTTCAGCCACCTCATCCAGATGCACATCGAATCATTTAACAGTGACGGCACAAAGGAAAGTGAGGGAGAATTTATAACCCACCTGAACCCACAGTCAAAATCGATGGGTTACCAAATGATTTCAGGAACTATGGGCCAACCCGGACAGGGAATGTTCATTATAGATGCTGAAAACGGGGCCACCATCATCTTAAGTGAAGAAAATGGTGAAAGAACAGGTATTGTTTACGGGTTGGGAACCTTCTTTAGTACACTTGGTGAAACATATCATGAAGCTGATTTGCCCGAAACCCCTGAGTCATACCTGATGAACCCGAATGTTACAAAAACCGGACGGCATAAAAACATCTCAGGCTTCAGATGTGAAGAATACAAGTATGCCGATGAAGAAACCGAATCGGAAATATGGATCACCACCGATCTGAAAATGAATACCCAGGACTTTTTCAGCACGCTTTTCAAAACCAGTCTGTACTCCCAAGGAATCCCATGGGGATATATGATGGAAGCCACCACAAAGGATAAAGCCTCCGGTCAGAAGTCATTCATGCAGGTAACCCGGGTAGAACAGAATTCAAACACCACATTCGAACTTGCCGATTACAATATTACTAACCTGGGGTCCTTTCAAATGCCTTCAGGAGAATAACACACAGGTTTGCAACATCGCGCGGGGCACTTTGTCATGATGCAATATTCTGCTATGTCATGACCTCTTTGTTAATATTACAGGAATAAATAAGAAAATAATTGCATGTACTGTATATTGCTTTTATGCCCTAAACTCTTGTTCAAAATTTTTTTGCTTGATATATCCTTTTGTCGTAAATTTGAATAAGACTTATTAGTATTTTATTATTAACTTAAAAATGCACGTATGAAAAAATTTACTTTCCTTTTACTGATTATTGCTGTTGCTGTAATTGCACATGGTCAGTCAGTTAATTACCCCGAATCAAAAATCAGGCAATTGATTGACAATTATAACAATTCCCCGGTGAAAAAACTGAGCCCCCGGTATTTTCAGTTGAAAAGCCTTCAGTTCAGTCATGCGCTGAAAAGTGCTGCTCAAACCATCACCCTCGACAGTGTAATTTATCAAACTTATGCTACAGAATCCTCTTCCTGGGTGAATCTTTATAAAGATGAATATATTTTTGATGCCCAGCTTCAAAACACACAATGGAATGAAAAAGCATGGAACGGTACATTAAATACCTGGGAAGATGAAACAAGGGTAGTCCTGGAACACGACAGCCAGGGCAGAGTAACAGAAATGATTATATACTCGGCCGATGATCAGGGCGGTGAACTTGTATCTGAATCACGTATGGTGGCTTACTACAGTAATGAGGGAGTACTCGATTCTGTGGAACATTATTCCATGGATGAGGAAGAAAACTGGGTAGTCCAGGGCCTCCAGGTTTACCATTACAACGAGGCCGGCCAACTTACCCGGATGGACATGACCTCAACGGAAGAAGATGAAGAGGAAGAATACCTTCAGGTTCTCCGCTTTGACTATACTTATAATAGTCAGGGCAATCTCGAAAAATCGACAATACATATAATTGATGAAGATTTTGAATTGCTGTTCTCACAAACTGAGTTTTTTTATGATGAACAGGGAAGAAGAAATGCATCAGAGTATTCTATGATGGACTTTTTCACCTTTGAGTTTTCTCCGTTTTCAAGAACCGAGTATACCTACAACGCATCGGATGATGTTTCCGAAGAAACTTCTTTTTTATGGGATGATACAGAAGAAGACTGGGTTGTTGATCAAAGGGATGAATATGTATACAGGGATTTGAATTTCAATGAAGTGGTATTTCCCTCCTATATTATGTTTTTTGGTATTAATGAAGAAACAAACGAGTTTAATAAGGTTTTATCGGAAATCACAAGTTACTCAATGGCTGAAAACAACTGGGTTGAATCGGAAAGGACAAAATTTTACTATTCCGACGAAACATCGACAAGTGCCCCCGTCAGGGAACTTGTAAAAGTTGATGTATTCCCTAATCCGGCCACTGATAATATAACAATCAACTGGAATGGCTTCCAGCAGCTTTCACTTGAAATTTTCCAGATGAGCGGAACAAAGACTTTGGAAATGGTTGTTCATCCCGGAAGAGAAGTTTCGGTATCGCACCTGCCCAGGGGGATGTATATTTATAAATTGCTTAATAACAGGCAAACAGTTCATTCCGGGAAACTGGTTAAAAACTAGAAACTACAGTCGTAGCGTGACTTCAGGCAAAGGCAGTACTTTTTGTGCTGCCTTTGTTGTTTCCGGCTAATGTTCCCTATACCTTCACCACGTATAGCCAATTTATTTTTTAAATGAACATATCGTTTTTCCAGCCTGTTAATGAATCAGTAACAAAAAAAGTAAACCCCATGAAAAAACATTTTTCAGTTTTCATATTGTTGATTTTGGTATTCAGTTCCCAGGCAGTAAATGCCCAGGACGGACTACTGGTAACCCATGGAGCAGGAAGTTTCTTTATCGCAATCGCAGCAGGTGTTCTGCTTGCATTTGCCTTTCAGTTCCTGCTTGCCAACCTCACAGTTGCACTGGGAATCACCGCCATTGGTGATATACGTGAAAAAGGTAATAAAAACCGGAACACTGATAGATCTTCATCCGGTGATTCCGATAGTGATTCAACGCCCACAGGAGTCAAAATTTCAACCGGAGCGGGAATTTTTATGCTCGTTACCCTTTCGGTTTCCCTGTTTTTTGCCAGTCTGATTGCTGTAAAGTTAAGCCTGGTTTCTTCCAACCTCATAGGATTTGCACTGGGAATGGTCATCTGGGCTGCAACCCTTCTGCTAGGCATTTATCTGGATGCAAAAATCCTTTCAGGATTAGCCGGCTCTGTTTTCTCTGCCATTAAACAGACTGTATCATCAGGAGCATCAGCTGTAGGAGGAATTTTCAGCAAGAGCCCGACAAGCACTGCACAGGATACGGCTCAAGCCACAGTAAAGGCAATACATAAGGAATTGAGGCAGGAATTCGATTTCAGCAAAATAGAGGAAAAGCTCAACGAGTATATTGACAGGCTCGAACCCCAGCGGCTGGATATTGACAACATCCACGAGCGCCTGGCCGAACTTTTAAATGAAATTGAAATAAAGGAGAAATATACACCAGGGGATCCTGAAGCTACCAAGCGATTATTCCTTGATATTGCAAGCAGGCAGAAAGGCCTTACATCACAGGACAAGGAAAAACTCAGGGATGCTTATGACAAGGCCCGGGAAATCATAAACTCAAAAGGGTCAAGGATGGACAAGGCAAAGGCAACTTTTGACACCCTTACACCGGGAGATGAAGCGCAAGGTAAAGAATACCGTCAGAAGGTAGAAGAGTACCTCAGGAATACCGGACGGGAAGAATTAAGTCCCGATGCCCTGAAGGCTGATTTAAACCGGATTCTCGAAAATCCAAAGGCTACTCCCGAAGTCGTGCAGGCAAGGGTCAGTCAAATCGACAGATCGACAATTAAGGCTGTACTTACAAGCGATGGACTGTCAGAAAGAAAGGCAGAGAAATATATTGCAGTAGCCGAGCAGGTTATTGACCAGATAAAATCACAATCCAGTTCTGCCGGTGCCGCAGGAAAGAACCTGACCGAACAGGGCGCCAGTGAAATCAGTGAACGTAAGGCACGGGCCGAAAGGGCAATCGAAAACTGGTTTAACCGTATGGAGCAGCCTGAACTCAGGTATGAAGAATTAAAGGATGATTTCGACCGGATTATGGATGATCCCAAGGCCACCCCACACGTACTGAGGAACAGGCTTCGCCGGCTCGACCGCCAGTCGCTGGTTGCATTAATCAGCAACAATAAAAGAATAAGTCATGAGCAGGCCGATAAAATGGTCGATAAAGTTGAGGAAGCACGTGACCGTGTTATCAGGAAAACAGAAGAGATGGAACTTATGATAAAAAACAGGATGCACGATCTGAAGCAGGAAACCCTCCGGCAGGCTGAAGCCACAAGAAAAACAGCTGCCGCTGCCGCATGGTGGTTTTTTCTGGCTGCAGTGGTATCGGGAGTTGCCTCAGCACTGGGAGGAATTCTGGCCTTCACAGCCTGATGAACTCTGGTTTCCAGAAAACAGGAGTATCATATTATAAATATATATACCCGGTCGGGGGCTGCTTTGCAGCCCTTTGCTTTGCTGTAAAATGGTGCATGTGTAGGAAAACACTATACTACCCACGTACCAAATTCAATTTAAACTCAATTCAAATTCAATATTAACTCAATGTAAACTCAATTTTAATTGAATTTACATTGAGTTTATTATGAGTTTACACTGACTTTGCAATGGCTGTTTCCTCTCCTGAGTCATTTTATAACACAGTATTTACCATGGTTGACTTTCCCGGATAACATGTTTGTTGAATTTTCTTTAACATATATGCAGAACAGGTTGTTTTTATGAAAGTCATGAAGGAATTTTGTTCTTTTGTGCAGGAATCAGAATATTGTTTCGCAAGAAAATCATAAAGGATGGACAAGGCAGGTAATTATTTCCCGGGGATTCAGGATATTGTAAGGGCGGGAATCAACATCAACGAAGTGACTCATCATACTCCGCTGCAATATCATCATAATCTGTCAGAAGAATTCGGTGCGGATATTTTTTTGAAAAGGGAGGATTTGCAGGTAGTACGTTCATACAAGATAAGGGGTGCGTACAATAAGATTTCGGGGATACATGAGGATGAGATGAAGAAAGGGATTGTTTGTGCCAGTGCCGGGAATCATGCCCAGGGAGTGGCTTATGCCTGCAGCAGGCTCAACATCAGGGGAGAAATATTTATGCCAGCCACTACCCCACGGCAAAAAATCAGGCAGGTGGAGATGTTTGGCAAAGACAAAGTGGAGGTCATACTTACCGGCGACACGTATGATGCGGCAGAATCAGCTGCCATTGAACATGCCCGTCAGAAAGGGCTCATATTTGTTCACCCTTTCGATGATCCCCAGATCATTGAAGGGCAGGCAACAATAGGAATTGAGATACTGCAGGACACAAAAAAACCGGTCGATTACCTGCTTCTGCCTGTAGGAGGCGGAGGCCTGGCTGCCGGTGTTGGTGCCTACTTCAATCAGGTGAGTCCCCTGACCAGAATTATTGGTGTTGAACCTGCCGGTGCACCTTCTATGCTTAAATCGCTGGAAGCTGGTAAGGTTGTTGAACTGGATGAAATTGACAAATTTGTTGATGGAGCTGCGGTAAAAAAGGTGGGAGAAATTTCTTTTAAAATATGCCAGCAGGTTATCGACAGAATGCTGACTGTCCCTGAGGGAAGGGTCTGTACAAAAATTCTTGATCTATATAATCAGAATGCAATTGTGATGGAGCCTGCAGGAGCCCTCTCAATAGCTGCACTTGATTTGATTCGTGAAGAGATAAAGGGAAAAACAGTTGTATGTGTTGTCAGCGGAAGCAACAATGACATTACCCGCATGGAGGAAATAAAGGAACGTTCGCTGCTTTATGAAGGGTTAAAACATTATTTCATTGTAAGGTTTCCCCAGAGAGCGGGAGCCTTGCGGATTTTCGTTGACCAGGTGCTGGGGCCCACTGATGATATTACCCATTTTGAGTACTCAAAAAAGACAAACAGGGAAAAGGGGCCGGCTGTTATTGGAATCGAAATCAGGAAAAAAGAAGATTTCAAGGGGCTGGTGCACCGTATGAAAGAAAATGGTTTTATTTATGAATATCTCAATGATGAGCCGACTTTGTTCCAAATATTAATCTGATACAATCGTCAAGCTCATTTTTCATTTTTCAATCTGACTAAAATGCCATATGCCTGAAACAATTTAGGCATTCTGTTGTAATTAAATATCAACAGGCAATTAATTTACCGGCGCGGAAATTTTATGTAAGGAATGGCCACTTGCCGGTTCAGCTAATTCCTCAAACATACAAAGCATGAATAATCTAAGAAAAATGAACCAGGTTTTGCTTTTTGCAGCACTCCTGATTGCTTTTTTATATCTGGGTTCATCATTTTTAGTTCCTTTTGTCTTTGGAATTTTTTTTGCAATCCTGATGGCTCCCCTGAGCAGGTATCTTGAAAACAAGCTTGGGTTCAACCGTATATTCTCATCCTTAACCAGCACATTGGTTGTTTTTCTGGCAGCAGGAAGTATATTGTTTCTTTTTGTATACCAGATTAACATGTTTGTCAGTGATATATCATCATCGCAGGAGGAAATACAATCATTTATTAAAAACATTCAGGAACGGATAGCCTCGGCCACTAATTTTTCAGTAGAAGAGCAGGAAAAGTTCTGGGAAAAACGTTCAAAAGGATTCATAGAGACGGCACAGCCCTATATCACCGGACTTTTTGGAAGTATTTTCAGTACACTTGGAAATTTTCTGATTATGCTTATTTATGTATTTCTGCTTCTGCTCTACCGGCATAAAATTACCGAATTTGCAATGATGTATACCAAAAGGGAGAAAAAGGGTGAAATAAAGGAGATTCTTCATAAAACAGGCCTGGTTGTATTTCAGTATCTTTTTGGCCGCATCAAGGTGATGGCTATTTTAGCTGTTCTATATATCATTACATTCCTGATATTTGATCTTCCATATGCAATCTTACTTACAATTTTTGGGGCACTTATCACAGTAGTTCCATATATTGGCCCGCTGGTCAGTGGCATTCTGCCTGTATTGTTTGCTGCCATATTTTTCAATGACATGCAGAAAACCCTGATTTTTGCGGCTATTGTACTTACAATTCAACTTGTCGAAAGTTATGTGCTCGAACCACTTATTATGGGCAAACAGGTTAATCTCAATCCGTTGGTAATAATAGTTGCCATCATTATCGGAGGAATGGTTTGGGGATTGGCTGGCATGATATTGTTTGTCCCGATTTTTGCAATGTTCAGGATTATTTCAGACCATACTTCAGGTTTGGAACCTGTAGGATTTCTGGTCAGTGATACCGAAGAAGAAAAAGACTAAAGTGAAGTGGGATAATCAGGATTCGGTAGAAAACTGTTCAGGATGCCTTCCCTGCACACCTTTTTCGCGATAGAATTCCTTCATCCGCTTCAAATCATCCTGTGCATTGTCGGTCAGTTCCATTTTGCACCAGATAGTCATGGTTTTTTTGCCCCAGTCGAAGCTTACAAGATACACAGGTATATTTGCCGTGCGGGCAATTGTATGAAAACCTGCTTTCCAGTTCCGGGTCTTCTTGCGGGTTCCTTCAGGGGTAATGGCCAGGTGCATATAATCTCTTTGATTAAACTGGTTAATAATTTGGCGTACGACATTCGAGCCTTTGGAACGGTCGATTGGTATGCCGCCCATCTTTTTGAGGAAGAATCCCACTGGCCAGAAGAAAAATTCCTTTTTTATCAGGATGTTGGCTTTCCCTCCGATTGATTTATAGAATATCCATGAGATAACAAAATCAAGTGAACTGGTATGGGGCGCACCAATAAGAATACATTTAGAATCGGTTGGCAGTAAACCAACAGACTTCCACCCGGTAAGTCTTAAAATAATCCTGCAGATAGTCTTCATTATCATTTTTATTCGTTTATCGATTTTACAAGACAGGTATCCATTTTACCCGCTGAAGCATACTTTTCGAGCAGATTAACAGCCAGCATTGTAGCGGCCTGAAGGTTTTCGGGAAAGCCAAAGTCAATGATGACCATTAAAAAACGTTTTGTTTCAGGCGTGACTGCCGTACGTTCCGAATCACTTGTGGGAGTCCCGAAAGGGCCTTCCTTGTCACGGAATACCGGAAGTGATTCAATATTCAACTGGCCCCTGCCGATACCTGTATAAGGTTCACCCTGATGCCCGATATCAAACACTACATCCCCTTTTATTCTATCAGCATCATATCCTCCGATAGAATAGCCCGAAGAAATTGAGACAAGGTTAAGCAGGTCGACTACATTGTTGACCCTGTACAGGCCTTTTCCCTGGATTGTCCTTCGCAGAAGTGCCTCGGCAGAAAGCCTGTACCTTGCAGGATCCTTTCCGCAGGCTTTATATCCTTTCCGGGAAGCAGCAACAGCAGGAAGGCTGCTGATATTTTCCACCAGTAAATTATCCTTGAGTTGGTCAGTTTTTGATTTGATATCCTGCCACAGGCGATCATTTTCCTCATGTACCACAACATCGCATTCGATACATGAAAGAACCAGGCCTGGAACATAAGCCTTCAGTTTATCTGAAACAGAAACAGGTGTCATTTTATTATTACTCTGCTTTACCGGGCTTCAAAACTATCCAAATTATCCAGAATAACAGCATGAACAACTGCAGAAATTTCAAATAGCTGTCCCACATCAGAAAGGACAGTCCTTATTTCAGGAATTTTTTCAGGATGTAAAAAAGGCCAGCTTGTGTTACTGGTTTGGTTACATGCCATGAAAAGCCTGCTGCCTTAATTTTTATTTGATCATTGGGCAAAGCATTGGCTGTTTGAGCCACAACCGGCACCCGGCTGTTCATTGCTTTCAGCTGTTCAATTACATGGTATCCATCCATTTCAGGAAGCCGGATATCAAGAAATACAAGATCAGGCTGGAACCTTTCAAATATCTGTATGGCCTTCATACCGGTGTCGGCATGAAGAACCATGGCATGTGTTTCTTCGAGCATATGGTACATCATCATGTAGCTGAAGCTGTCATCCTCCACAATCAGGATTGTACGGTTTTTCAAATCGGGAATTTCAAGGGCAATATTTTCTGTTTTATTGACGGAAGTAAGCTGGACATCATGTTCAACAAATCCGGAAAACGGATGACTGAAATAAAATACCGAACCCAATCCTGGTTCTGATTCGAACCAAATTTCACCTCCAAGAAGATTTACAAGTTGCCGGCTAAGTGCAAGCCCTAATCCTGTACCTCTGTATTCATGGTCAGTATGATGATGCAACCGGTGGAACCTTCTGAACACATATGGATGATTTTTGGGATGAATTCCAATTCCGGTATCTTTTATATGAAATAGAACATCTTTTTTATCCTGTCTTATTGTATATCCAATTTCAATATTTCCCTTTTCAGTGTATTTAAGTGCATTATCGGTAATGTTCATCAGCACCTGCTGTAACCTGACAACATCAGTTTCAATGATTACATGTTTTTCCTCCTCAGGACAACGAAGCAAAAGCTTCAGATGATTTCTGTTATAGCGTTTCTGAAGTCCTTCAGTTTTTATCATGATTTGTTCAATGACAGTCCTGATTTCAGTTTTTTCCTTTTGAATTACAAGTTCATTGTTATCGAGTTGCGTCAGGACAATTATATCATCGATCAGGCGCAGTAGCTGTTCCCCATTGTAAGTAATCGCTTTCAGAAATTCTGACTCCTTTTCACCAGCAATAAGATTTTGCAACAATTCGGCAAAACCAAGAATAGAATTCATCGGAGTCCTGACTTCATGTGAGATATTCTGGATGAAATCATGCTGAAACCTCGCTTCCTGTTCGGCTTTTTCCTTCGATGCAATCAATTCCTTTTCAATTTTCTTTCTTTGAGAAATGTCGATTCCCACTCCAACTTGTCTGCCATCGGGTATTCTGATATTTGCCCAACTGGTTTCCAAATCATGCCCGGCTTTAGTCCGCATCAGGATGTCCTTGAATCCTGGCTGAAGAGACTCCATAAACTGCATCACTTCTTTCCTGTATGCTTCATCAGGATAAACCAGTTGCATAACGTTTCCTTCACTGAAATCATTATTATCCCAACCGGTGAGTTGGGTAATGGCCTTATTAAGTACTATTGATTCAACCTTTTTATCGTAGATGGTTATCATTACAGGGATACTGTCGATAATTGTCTGCAGCAATTCCCTGTCATTTTTTAATTGCTGCCTGTAATTCTCAAGTTCATTATTGTAGTTGATTTTTTCTTTCTGATTTGAGATGGTATCTCCTGTTTTGGAATAATCAGAAAAAAGAAGGATGCCACCCACGAAATTTCCGGCTTCATCAAGATGTGGAATTGCGGTACAGCTAACTGAAAACTCATCTGCCCCATCATAAGGAACAATACGATAAGTCACTTTGCTGAAAGCTTCCTTATTCAATAGCCTGTTCTGCGGCCATTGCGGCAATGGCAGGTCTTCAGTTTCAGAATGAATGACATTGACATAATTGAGCGGTTTCCCTATTAATGACTCTGCATCATGCATGCTGTAGCCGTGCATTTCAACAGCCTGGTGATTTATTTTCAACAAACAACCCTCCCTGTTTAATACCACTGCTCCGTCGCTCATCTGTTCGACAAGCATCTCTAACAGTTGGCTCATGTCAGTAACTGCATGACCTGATTTGGGAAAAGGCAGGTTTACGGCTTCCATTTTCTTCTTATAAGAAATCTTGTTTTTTTTGATAATCTAAAACAGTCAACCCCGTAACAAGTTCAACATGCCGGCTGCAAACCTGAATTACAAGAAATAGCCGACATCATGTAAGGGTATGAAAAGACAACTGTGCCCGGCATCTGGGACAAAAAGCTGCATCTTTCTGATCAACATCTTCAATATAAGTACTCGAGCGCATGACACAGGCAGGTGAATAGCAGTGTTTTAATCCAAACATGTGCCCCAGTTCATGGATAACTTCCTTTTGAAATCTGTTGAAAAGAAGAACATCATCTGATTTCATTCCATACACCTCATTTTTTAACCTGTATAGCGAAACGATACCGGCATTTCCATTATAAAAAGCCTGCCCGATAATGTATGTAAGGATTGGAATAAACAAGTCGACCCTGAAGAGGCCAATGACCTTATTTCCAGCTGAAGCATAAACATTGTTGATATAATGAAGTAATTTGTTTCCGTCGTATTGCCTTCTTGCAGGATCGTAATAAACTGCAAGATCGGAATAATTGACAAGGATTTCAACCTGCAGTGCATAGGTGGCTCTGACAGCAGCAGCAATTTTCTCAAGAAACGCTTTGTCGAATTGCCCAAATGAAATCAATAATATCTGATGGTTATTCAATTGGAAGAAATGACTGGTTTCACCTTATTCAGCTTTTACCCCTGGGTTTTTTTATGTTATACTTTTTTATTTTGTTGTAAAGTGTCACCCTGTCAACCTTAAGTGTTTTTGCTGAACGGCTTATGTTCCAGTCAAATTTGGAGAGTATTTGTAATATATGCTTTTTTTCCAAATCATGGAGACTGTCGATTGTGTCATTTGAAGCCGGAAGTCCAAACGGAAGGTCCTTCAGTCGTATTTCTTTACCATTTCCCACAACGATAGCCCTTTCAATCATGTTTTCGAGTTCGCGCACATTTCCCGGAAAATCATACTGCTGCAATTTCTTTTCAGCAGCAGGTTCTATGGATACCAGGTCGCGGCTCATTGAAGTACAGTACTTTCTGATAAAATGATTGATAAGCAGTGGAATATCGTCGGTTCTTTCACGCAGCGGAGGGATAATGATATTCACAACATTGAGCCTGTAGTATAAATCTTCACGGAATGAACCTTCATCGACCATCTTCTTCAGGTCCCTGTTTGTAGCACAGATCACCCTGAAATCAGACTGGATTTCCTTGTTGCCCCCTACCCTCACGAACTTCTTTGCTTCAAGTACGCGAAGCAGTTCAACCTGCATCTTTCCTGAAATTGTAGCAATCTCATCCAGGAAAATCGTTCCCCCGTCTGCAATTTCAAAACGCCCTTTCCGGTTAAACATTGCACCAGTAAAAGCCCCTTTTTCATGTCCAAACAATTCGCTTTCAAGCAAATCTTCCGACAGCGCACCACAATGAACAGTAACCATCGGAAAGAACTTCCGGGAAGAATTAGAGTGTATGGCACGGGCAATCAGCTCTTTTCCGGTTCCGCTCTCCCCGGTAATAATCACCGAGGAATTTGATTGTGAAACACTTTCCACTTCTTTCAGCACCTTCATCATGGCATCACTTGTACCAATGAGATCATCGATGTTTTCAAGCGTGACAATCCGGTTCTTCAATGCTTCATTTTCAGCCTTAATCTCCACCTGTCTTGCTGCATTTCTGATAAGATGTGAAAGATCATCGGGGTCGAAAGGTTTGGTTATATAATCATATGCACCATCTTTCAGTGCCTGTACAGCTGTTTCAACCGAAGCAAAGGCAGTCATGATTATCACGATTGCCTCAGGATTAAGTGATTTTATCCGGCGGTGCATTTCAAGCCCGTCCATTCCCGGCATTTTTATGTCTGCAAGGATGATATTATAGGTTTCAGCCTCAAGCATCATCAGCGCCTGTTTGGCATTTTCGGCGCACTCTACCCTGAACCCGTCTTCTATAAACCAGTTGCAGAGGGAATCTCTCACCGATTCTTCATCATCGACTATCAGAAGTGAAATGTTGTTTATCATCATTTAAGGTTATATGGTTTGAGCCTATGTAATTTCTGCAGCGTTTTCTGTATGTCCTGTCAAAACCTGTTCATTTTTCACAAGGGGAAGGGTAACCGACATGGTTGTACCTTTTCCCTGTTCCGATTCTACATCTACCCTGCCCTTGTGACTCTGGACGATACCATGAACAATGGCAAGGCCAAGTCCGATACCGCTGGCTTTTCTTTTGGCTGAGAAGAATGGCTGAAAAATATGCGGCATATCTTCAGGCGAAATTCCAACTCCATTGTCAATGATATCAATCCGGATACTGTCGCTGTCGGGATTAACCGAACGCATAATAATTTCACCATTCCCGGCAACAGCTTCAGAGGAATTTACAAGCAGGGCAACACAAACCTGCTTTATCTGGTTTTCATTGCAGGCGACCATATCGGCAGACGCATTCAGATCGAGATAAAAATGAATGCCCGACATCTTCATCTGGTGTTCCATCAATTCATAGGTTTTACCAAGAATTGAATTGAGCCTGTAATGCCTGAAATCCTCCTGATCTTTTCTTGAAAAATCCATTAGGCCCTTCACAATATCACCACATCGTTTTGTTTCAGATTCAATAACCGATAAATGCTTCAGCAGTGACTGTGACAGGGAAGGATCAAGGTCGAGCCTGCCGATTTTTTTGGACACCAGCTTTGAATAGGTCAGAATACTCGACAGAGGGTTATTCAATTCATGGGCCACCGAGGACGAAAGTTTTCCCAGTGAAGCAATTCTCTCGATATGTATCAGTTCGTTCTGGATTTCCATGAGTTCTTCTGACTTTTTCTGCACCTTGTATTCGAGCTGATGGGACCAGTTTTCCAGTTCTTTATTTGCTGAATCAAGATTATCAAGCATATTGTTGAAGGCAAGAGAAACCATTTTCATGTCATCGAGCAGGTTTGGCTTGATGTCGAGCCTCCTGTTTCTGTCACCTCCCGACACTGCTTCACTGGCAGTGACAATGGCATTAAGAGGCTTCCTGATTTTCTTGTTTGTAAAAAAAATCAGGAACATGACAAGGATAAAAGTCGTCAGTGCGGCCATCAGGAAAAATTCAGCAGAGGATTTGGCTACTGCCGAATCAAGTGATTCGAGCGGCACCTTAATGATCAGAGAGCCTAGAATTACCTCATCGGGGCTGTGTGCATGACAAGCACTGGTATAGCATGATGGTTCATTCAGTATCGGCGATCGAATCAGAAGCTGGCGATGCCCTTTTCCATCGCTTCTCATATTGCAGGCACTTTCCAGGTTGATTATCCTGTGTGCTTTTTCGAGCGGCGGAAACATTGAATCAAAATCGGTATGACAGCCACTGCAATTGGGATTGCTGTGCGACTGCTGATCTGAGAAACTTGAAGAATAAACAAGTTCATTCTCATGATCATAAAGGTTCACTTCGTCAATGCCGGAAATTGTGTTGATAATGTCGAGCGTACTCTGCAGTGCATTATTGTCATTCTGAAGCATCGAATAATATAATGATCCTTCGATGATAGACCCGATGTCATCTCCCCTCTGGCGTATCATTGTATCGAGATATTCACTGTATACCGAATTGAAAATTGCACCAAATGCAATGAATAGAATAAATGAGAGGATGGAAATTACATAAACAACCCTTGCATATATGGAGGATTTAAACCTCAGGTATTTATAGTAAAAGGCTTTTAGTCCATTCTGTTTGTGACCTGGTTTCATTTGCTGAATTTAGGCCTGCAAAATACAAAAAGAACTTCTTTTATGCAGATTAAATCAGATACTTTAGAGCATATTTATCGCATTGCCGGGCCATCACCCGCTACAAACATTCAACAAGCAGCCGGACATTGCCGGTTCACATCATCCGGGAAGTGCACGAAGCATTTTTACTGCACCGGGAACAATTTCAGCCTTGATTTTCTTTTTAGCATGAATGACTTCACCATCAAGCTGAAAATCCTGTGGTTTTACCAGAGTTATCTCGGCTTCGGATGCAGAAATGATTTTAATATACCTCATCTTGTGAAGTTTTCCAGTAAAGACTGCATACATAAACGTAAATATGAACCACCACGGGTATGGCCTGATAATAACAAGTTCAAATTTGCCGTCATCGGGTTTACCGGTAGGATTAATCATTGCCCCTGTGCCATAACTTGTGGCATTGGCAATAACCACCATTTCGGCTTTCATTTTTTTTCGTTGCTGTCCGGGAACCTGCACATAAAAGGAGAACCAGGTTTTCCTGTTGAACAGTTCTTTAATAAGCTGCTTGCCATAGCCCATCATCCCCTTTGATCCTTCTTTTTCAAAACGGTTGACTATACGGGCATTGATACCAATATCACCCAGATGAAAACAAAAATGCTTTTTGTTAACCCTTATCCCGTCAATCATTATCATAGCCTGATGCTCGAGGCTTTCCAGCAACTTGTCAAGGTCATCACTTAATCCGAGATTAAAGGCAAGGCCATTTGCCGAGCCTGCAGGTATGATACCCATGATAATGTCACTGCCTATCAGCTCAGATGCTACAAGATTTACAGTGCCATCACCACCAACTGCAAAAACTGCATCAGGTTTAACCTTCTTCAGAAGCCGCCTGATTTCCTTTCTGTCGTTATCTCCTGTGGTTTCAAATATGAACCATTCAAAATGATGACCCTGTGCCGACTCTTCGAGTTTCTCCTGAAAATCACGAGCTGAGCCAATTCCTGACTTCAGGTTGATGACGAACAATATTTTTGTTAATGTTTTATTTTTCAATTTCAGTAAGATTAATCACATTCATTAAACAATTAATAAAGGAAACCAGTTATATTTTCCCGGCTAATTTTATTCCAGGTCAAATTCAGCCTCATCATTCCTGTCAAAAACTTTTTCTTTTCCATTGATATTGATTGTAACCGGCTCGGCCCATCCCTTATCGAAGCGGATTGAAATCTTCTTTCGATTTACATTCAGTTTGATCCAGTGGCTGCGATACCTGATCTGAAAATTGATTTCGTCCATATCATCGGGAAGACGAGGATTCAGCCACAATACATCATCCCTGACTTCCATTCCTGTATAGCATCTCTGTATGATATCAATTGTCCCTGCCATTGCACCCAGATGGATTCCTTCGGGAGTAGTGCCACCCTGTACATCGCTGAAATCACTCATCAAAGCTTTTCTGAAACCCAGCCATGACCGCTTGCGGTGAGAGCGGGCATAAACCCATGCATATATAATCTGACTCAAAGTCGAGCCATGGGCCGTAATATTTTCATAATAACTTATATTTTTGGGAATGAATTCTTTTTTGAATTTATACCCCATTTCATTAAACATCTGTTCCAGTTCACCGAAAGAAAACAGATAAAAAAGCATGAGAACATCGGCCTGTTTGGTAGCTTTATAAAAGTTTGGGGAATCACCTTCCTTTTCCAGAATACGGTCAAGGCGTAAAGCCTCGCCATAGGTCTTGCGGTATTTCTGCCAGTCAAGATCCTTCAGGTTATCGAAACCATCGAATTGTAAAATGATTCCATCATCAGTGAATGGGATGTACATTTTTTTAACAATATCCTTCCACCGTGAAATGATTTCCTTATCAAAACCAACTTTTTCTGCCAGAATACGGGCCTGTTCCCCTTTGAAAACATCGAGAAGGTTGAGTGCGCACCTGATGGTCCAGGCAGCCGTAAAATTAGTATAGGCATTGTTGTTCAGTCCGGGTTTATCGGAACCGGGATAATGGGTATGGTATTCATCGGGGCCCATCACTCCTTTGATTTCATAACGTGCTTTCTCTTCATTGAATTCTGCTGTATCTGACCAAAAGAGCGCAGTATTTAATATGAGTTCAGCACCAAAAGAAGCAAGAAAATCCTTGTCTCCGGTGGCCTGATAGTATTTCCAGACATTGTATGGGATTGCAGCGTTGATATGGCGCTGCAGTCGTGAATGATCGGGCAGCCACCGGCCCGATTGCGGGTTCAGGTGAATCTCCTGACTTTCTTCCCTTCCGTTGCTACCGCTCTGCCAGGGGAACATGGCACCTCTGAGTCCGAGCTGTGCAGCAGCCTCTTTTGCCTTGGATAACCTGTGGTAACGGTACATCAGAAGAGAACGTGCCAGTTCGGGTATATGATAAAAAATAAACGGAAATATGTACAGTTCATCCCAGAAGATATGTCCCCGGTATGCTTCACCATGCCATCCCCGTGATGGTACACCCATATCAATCCCAATGCTGTTTTCAGAAACTGTCTGGTGAAGGTGAAATAAATGAAGCCGGAGCAGAAGTATTTCGTTGCCCGTTGTTTTGATGTACATATCACTGAGATGCCATAGATAGGACCAGGCAATACGGTGCTCCTGAAACAACTGGTTGAATGAGCTCAATTCCTTCAGCTTGGCACCGGCTTCCGTAAAAGTATCACTAAGGGCGGTATCGCGCGAGGAATATAATGATATCAGTTTCTCGACCCTGACAGTTGCAAGTTTTCTGCAGCTTACAACAACCTCATGGTAAATAGCCTTTTCATTTTCATTTACAGCAATCGTTTTGCCTGTTTCCTTTCCATCAAGAAAAACTTTAAGGGAAGCGGCCTGTGTCACCCTGATTTTGGATTGATTTGTAATGGATGTTAAGAAAATGCCACCCTCAACAAGTTCGCCACGGTCAAGGATTTCAAGATGGCTTCCGTTGAGGTCGCTGTACCGCTCAACTCCCCTGTTCAGAATGTCACCATCTATTCCTGAACGGATAGTTATTGTCTCACTCCAGTTTTCAGGTATCAGCTCCCATTCGATGGCAGCCACATGCCGATCGTGCATGCTGACAATCCGCCTGCTGACCAATGTTGTTTTCCTGAACTTCTCATCCCTGGTTTTTAATCTTCTTTCGAGTACCCCTTCCTTCAGGTTTAATATCAGGTTATACTCAAGAATCTCGGTTTTGGTGATGTCGAACCATTCTCCGTCACCAATTTTCCAGGTCAAATACAACCAGTTTGGCCAGTTAACCAGATCTTCATTTTCAATCGTTTTATCTTTTACTTTTGAAAGCGCCCTGTTGTATCCTCCACCTAGATATGTCCCTGGATAATTATTGTTCCCAGCCCTGAGCTCTTCCATTGCTCCCCTTGTTGCAAAATAACCGTTCCCAAGGGTGCATAATGCTTCCCTTAACGGATGTTTTGATATATCCCATTCATTGTAAATGATCTTCCATTCATCCTGCTGTGTGATTTCCATCTGATTCTTTTCCGGTTCCATAATCATGATTTATTTACCGATGAAACCTGCAACAAAGCAGATTCCTTCAGATATAAGAAATAATTGAACCAAAAGTTTAATTCCTGTCTCTGAAAGGGTTAAAAAAATGAATGAGGAAAAGTTCCACCTTCAGCTGTAGAACATTCTCCTCAATTGCTATTAAAAGAGCAGCCCTGGGCTGCTCTTGCTCTGAACATGTTTTTACATTTGTTGACAGGGTTTCTTCCTGTCATCAGACTGCTATAATGTCTGCCACCTTGTTGTTGTTTTATAACTGGTTAAATATTCATCCCCTGTTTGATCCTGCTTGTCGGCATTCCGGGGAGCAACATAAATCCTTTTGCTATAAAAATCAGCACCTGCATCTTTAAAGAAATTTTTCTTTATTTGTTTGGCACAAAAGGCAAAAAATTTTTCAATTGTTTTCATGGTAATTAATTTTTAGGTTATTTCTCTGAGTCTTTTAATCTTCGGAGCAGGACAGCAGCATATGAACTGATTGAAGTGTTCTGCACAATGATATCATCGGTGAGCGTAAGGCTTGCAGATGTGAAGTTCCAGATAGCCTTAACACCACAATCGACAAGATCTTCAGCTACCACCTGGGCCACATGGCTGGGGGTTGTGATGATTCCTATCTTGACATTGAGCCTGTCGGCAAGGCTGAATAATTTCTTGTATTCGAAAATATGGATGCCTCCTATTGTTCGCCCGGTTTTTGTGATATCAGTATCAAAGGCTGCAAGGATTCTCAAACCAAGGCCCTGGTTCTCCTGGTATGCCATCAGGGCAGAACCCAGATTACCAGCTCCCACCAGAAAAGCTTCATTGATGCGATTATAACCAAGGAATTCCTCCAGTGCCGCAATTAATTCGTAGGTATTATATCCTACACGGGGCTTTCCCTTGATTCCTGTGGCTGAAAGATCTTTCACGACCTGTGTAGGATCACACCCCAGATCTTTTCCGATTGTAGGGGCTGAAATATTAAGCATACCTGATTCCCGGGCCTGTTCCAGATAATACAAGTATCCGGGTAACCTTTTCAGTGTAGGTTCCGGAACCTTTTTATCTGTTTTGTATTTTCTGGCTTCATCCATTTGTTCTGTATCTTAATAATTCCTTTTTCTTTTCACTTCAAATATAGCAATAAAATGATTTAAAGAAATTATTCTTTATTAAAAAAGACTTTTTATTAACTGTAACTTAAAATTCGGGTGTCAATTACCGATGTTCCACCCAAATAAGCTTTGAGGTGTCGTAGCCTCTTTGTTTTGCTTTTTGGATAATCATTTCCAGAACTTCTTTGTCAGGATGCGGACTGCGGCTTAAAATCCAGAGGTATTTATCATTCGAGCTGCCCACCAGGGCCCACTGGTAAGCATCATCGAGCTCCAGGATCCAGTAATCGCTGTAAAAGAAAAGGAAAAATGAAACTTCCAGTTTCCCTGGTTCAGAAGGATCGGGCTGTCTTGCCTTTCCCCTGGCAGTTTTTCTTTTTCCGTTCCTGAATCCAGCATTAACAACCGAAATTTTGCCATCTTCCTGCAGTTCATAAGTTGCCGTAACATCGGTCAACCCCCGCTCAAAACGGTGATCAAACCTGGCGATCTCGTACCAGGTGCCCATATACCGGTTAAGATCAAGTTGCTGTACGGTAGAGAAATCCATATTTTCTGATTGTTGTGGCCGGCAACTGCTGGCTTTCAATATGATACCGGCAATTAAAACCATGAATACTTTTAGTGCTGTCTGGAGTTTTATCATCATTTTTATATTAGTTGTTATTTCCTATCCGCCTTATCATTTCCATGCACATGCGCCCATTGTGATATGACGCTTTCCATCCGTTCACCTTCTCGATGCCCAGCGGCAAAAGATGTTCATCAACACCCCAGAACCATTCCCCGTTCTTTCTGTCGATGATATACCGCTTAATAAAGTTCCAGCTCTGGTTTGAAAGCAAAAGATACTTTTTGTCATGGCCAAGTGTATAGGCATTATAAAATCCAACCACAGCCTCAGCCTGGGGCCACCAGTCGTACTGTTCTGCCACATGGCCTTCAGCCTTTTCTCCAAGCATCCCCCCTTCCTTACCCAGACCATCCCTTGCAGCAACTTCTGCCATTTCCAATGCTAACACCCTCACCTCTTCCATCAGCCGTTCATCGCCAAGCACCTCGGCGGCTTCCCACAAGAGCCAGCTTCCTTCTATATCATGTCCGTATGACTGGATATCCGACCTGATTTTCCAGTCTTCATCAAAGAATAGCTGAAAATGGAAATTGTCATTGCTGATGATTCTGTTCTGAAATATTTGAATCAGGTGCCCCAGCTGCGTTTTAAGCTCCTTCGGTTTCCATATCCTGTAAAGGCTGGTATAAGCTTCCAGGATATGAAGGTGGGTGTTCATCGTTTTCTTCACATTGATTTCCTTTTCACTTAGCCTCTGATCGGCAATCTCATGCCAGTTGACTGATTTTGCTTCGGTATATCCGCCATAAACCGGATCAAAGGCATATTGTTCTATCAACTCATATGTTGAAATTGCCAGTTCCTTTGCTTCATCAATTCCGAAAGCAAGATGGTATTCAGAAAGGGCATAAATGAAGAATGCCTGGGCATAAAACTGCTTCCGGGAATCCAGTGTCTGGCCAGTCGGGCTGACACTCCAGAAAATTCCGCCATTTGATTTATCGAGAAACATTTCCTTCAGGATTCTGAAAGCTTCATCAGCCATTGCCTTATAATTTTCCCGGGGGATAATCCTGTATGCTGAAGAGAAAGTCCATAGAATTCGCGTGGTAAAAACAGCAGAAAGCGGGGCATCCCAATACTTTTTGCCATCATTTGTAATCCTTCCGCAGAAAATATGCCTGTCCCGGTCATAAACTTCATCAGTCCAGAACCCGAGAATATTATTGGTCAGTTCGTTTTCGAACTCCTTTTTCAGGGCGGAGAGATCAATTTGTAAATCCATAAATTTTCACGTTAAGAATTCTGAACATGCCTGTCATGTTCAGGGAAAACAATTCCGGCATCATGCCTTATTTTGTCGAGCATCTCCATGATGTCAAGACTGAGCTGCCAGGTCATCATGTTGCTTTGAATGCTCCCTTTGTCGAGGCAGTTCATTACATGTTCAGCCTCATACTGATAACCAAAACCCTCCTTATGCATGGAAGGGATGTTATGTGGAGGCTCACCGGGCTTGCTGATGGTAATGCTTGTAGGTGCATGCCAGCGGGTATTGAGTACCAGGAATCCATTTTCGCACCAGTATTCGGTTTGTGTGGGTGAGTACGAAGCAAAACTGGAAATCAGACTGGCCATTTCACCACCTTTGTATTTGAATATCATACTGATGGTTTCTTCCGAGCCGGTGGGGCTGAAATCAGCAAGTGTTTTCATTGCATCAGGCTTTCCAAGCGAGGTGAGCGCTGCAAAAACCGGATAGATGCCTATATCAAGTAAAGAGCCTCCTCCCAGTGCAACATTATATAGTCTCTGCTGAGGATCATAAGGGCCATTGAAAGCAAAATCGGAACGGACCATTTTCAGCTTGCCAAGCTCACCTGAATTCACAATTTCAAGCGCTTTTCTAAAGCTGGGCTGGAACATTGTCCAGAATGCTTCCATTAAAAATGTATTGTTTTTCCTTGCACAGTCAACCATATCCTCTGCTTCCTTTTTATTGATCGCAAAGGCTTTTTCACACAGCACTGCTTTTTTATGATTCAGGCAAAGCATCGTATGCTCCCGGTGGTGGGAATGGGGCGTAGCAACATATACAACATCAACCTTCGGATCATTCACCATCTCTTCATAGCTTCCGAATGCTTTCATGAAGCCATTTTCCTCTGCAAATGCAATGGCACGCTGGTAATCACGTGAAGCTGCAGCATATAACCGGGCTCCTGGCAACAGTTTTAAATCACTGCTAAACTTACGTGCAATCTTACCACAACCAAGGACAGCCCAATTATATGTTTTCATATTCTTTTTGTTTCAAAGGTACGCTTAAGCAGACGGTTTTGCAATGATTTGAACTAAGCTGATGACCCGGGATGATCGTTCTCAAGGTTTTTATCTATCAATTCATTGATCTTTCTGACACTTTCAGCCGAACGTAGTTTATCTTCAGGCGTATTCAGGCAATAATCGACGAGCTGCTCCACGGTTGAAGTTGCCACATGCATACGCGTATCGGAAGAGCCATAGTAAATGAAAACTTCATCTTTTTCATTGCGAATCCAGCCATTTGAGAACAGAACGTTTGACACATCACCAACACGTTCTTCACCTTCGGGAGCCATCAGGTATCCTCCCGGGCGTGCAATCACCCTTGAAGGATCTTCCAGGTCGGTCATAAACATGTATAAAACATATCTTAACCCGTCGGCACATCCGCGCACACCATGGGCAAGGTGAAGCCATCCCTTTTCGGTTTTCAGCGGAGCAGGCCCCTGCCCGTTCTTCAGTTCCTTTATCGTATGATAAACCTTTTCATCGATAATCTTTTCTTCAGGGGCTTCTGCCCTTGTAATATCATCAACCAATGCCCAGCCGATACCTCCGCCCCCGCCAACTTCAATAAAACCATCCTGGGGACGGGTATAAAAGGCATATTTCCCGTCAACAAATTCGGGATGCAGTACAAGATTACGCTGCTGGCCGTGGTGAGATATAAAATCGGGCAACCTTTCCCAGTGAACCAAATCACGGGTCCGGGCAATCCCACCACTGGCAGTAGCCATAGAAGTGTCATTTGCAGGAGCAGAAGGGTCCTTCCTTTCGGCACAGAAAATTCCGTATATCCAGCCATCCTCATGCTTTACCAGCCTCATATCGTAAACATTCGTATCGGGCTCACCGGTTTCAGGAAGTGTAACAGGCCTGTCCCAGAAGTGCCAGTTGTCGATTCCGTTACTGCTTTCTGCAATAGCAAAAAATGATTTTCTGTCCCAGCCTTCCACCCTTACTGCAAGCAGGTAACGGCCATCAAGGTATAATGCCCCGCTGTTGAAGGCTGCATTTATGCCAATGCGCTGCATCAGAAATGGATTGGTCTTGTAGTCCATATCATACCTCCACTCTGGTGGAATATGTGCAGCCGTCAGAACCGGATGCTTATATCTGTGATATATGCCATTATACCCTTTTTTGACAGGCTTGTTCCTTTTCGACAACAACTTTTCATGTTCCTTTTTCAACCTGTTCAGTCTTTTATCAAAATCTTTTCTCGATGGAATCATTTTTTTATCTTTTTCTTTTGTCTTTAATCCATTTTACTTTTTATGCCTTAACCTCATTTAGTGAGCACATCAAACAGCAGGTTAAACTGATGGTTTATTTGTCAGGCAACCTGTCCCACCATGTTTTCTTCAGGATGACCGAGCAAATTACCGTTATAACAATGGTTACCACTATCGGGAAGGTTTCCTTCAGGACTATGTAAATCGGCAGGGCAACCAGTGCTGTCTGTGCAGTTGTACCAATCACCACGTTAAACATGTCACGCCTGAAGTTCCTGTTTGGTTCAAATGCCGGATCTTCAGCCATCACCTTCACCTTGATGGGGCCCCAGAATCCCCAGGGCCTTACATTCCGGTAAAAATCCATTAAAGTCTTATCATCTGTGGGTTTTGTCAGTAAAGTCCCCAGAATTGCCCCGATTATTGAAATGATGAGCAACCAGGGGAAATAATATAAATCAAGTGTGCCTGAAAATATATATGGAAAAATAAGCGCAGGGATTAACCCGGCAACCATTCCCCAGAAGTATCCATATCCGTTAAACCTCCACCAGTACCATTTCAGCACATTCGAAACCACATAACTTCCATAGAGTGCCGAAACAATCCATTGCAGCATGCTGTTCACATCCTGTGCAAAAACACCGAATATGATACTCACAATTACCACTGCCACCCCGGTGATGTAGTTCATGTTTCTTACCTGCTTATTGGATGCATCAGGTTTTACATAGCGCAGGAATATATCATTCACAATGTAAGCCTGTGCCGCATTAAGGGTCCCTGCGAAAGTTGAATTAAAGGCAGCCAGCAATCCTGCCAGCAAAAGGCCCATAAAACCAACAGGAACAAACTCGGAAATTGCGGAAGGCAATATCTGTTCAAAGTCAATTTGCCCGGCAACCAGCAGGTTTAACCTGTCATAATAAAGAAGTGCCAGGATGGCAAAACCTGCAATCATAAAATACCGCACAGGCATCAGCACAACCGAAACGAATCCGCTCATTTTGGCAGCCTCCCTGGGAGTACGGGTCGAAAGAATCTTCTGCATGTCATATGTCGGTGCTGGTCCGGCCATTGAAACCAGAAGACCTTTAAACACCATCATCATAAAAAATATTGTAAACAGTGAATAGCCATCGCTGGCAATTTTATTGTTCACCTCATCAATTATTCCCCGCCAGTCAAGGTCATCAAGCCTCCAGCCAAAAAAAGGTGATGTCCAGCCTTCAGGGACAACCAGCGTCTCGACCGCCATCGCTTTCATTGCAAGTATTCCGATAAGTATCGCTGAAATGGTCATAATAAAATACTGAAGCACATCAGCCCAGACAATACTTGACATTCCGCCCAAAACAGCATAGAAAACAGCAAACAGCGTGAAGGCTATTCCATATATATGCGGAACATACGATAGCGGAACTTCAAAAGGTATATATGGTGCCACAATTTCCCATGGAATAAATATCATCACAAACTTGCCAAGGCCTATGAAACCATATGCAAGATATCCCAGGCACAGGATGAGCGCAAAAAACACAACAACCCCATGTGAAAGATTGCTGTCACGCCTCGAACCAAAACGGGTAATTATCCATTCGGCTCCTGTAGTCACATTCGACCGGCGAAGCCAGATGCTCAGGAACACCATCAGGAAGATTTGATTGAACACCGGCCACAACCATGGAATCCAGATACTTTTCAGACCATATACAAACAAAAGCGTTACAAGCCACATAGTCCCTGAAATATCAAACATTCCCGATGCATTTGACAAACCAAGCATATACCAGGGAAGCTTGTTGCCACCCAGCAAATAATTGGCTTTGCTTTTCTGTGCTACTTTTTTTAGGATTAATCCGATAAATACTGTGGCTAAAAGGTAAACGAAGATGATGATGCCATCTACAATTGTTAGCTTCATTTTTAATTACATTTGGTTCTGGCTTCCAGAATTAATATTTCAGGTTTTAATTGTTCTTTTTACAAATACGCAATTTTACAATATTTTTTGTGTTCCTGCCTGTAATCATAAAAAAATAATGAACATAACAGGCATAAAACCGGAACCATTTTTCAACTGAAAATGCTGCTCCTAGCTGTTAAAAAGCCGTTACCGCCTTTGCCAGCTCTTCAATTGTAAAAGGTTTTGCTATCAATCTCCGGTTTCCATCAACAAGAAACATGGCAGGTACTGCATGGATATTATAATCACGGGCAACCTGTCCAGCCCATTCGTTCTGATCCGAAAGGTTGCAGTATCCCTCAATCCCTGCCCGATAAACTGCTTTGTGCCATTCATCGGCTGATTTATCAATGGAAACAGCAATGATCTTCAGGTTCTTATTTTCGGAAGCCAGTTTTTTTATCTGTGGCAACAGACTGCTGCAGTGGGTGCACCAACTTGCCCAGAAAATAATGAGATTCTGACTCCCGAGCACCTGGCTAAGCTGAACAGGGCGGCCCCTCAAATCATGAAGCGCGAATTCAGGGACTATACCACCCGGTTTCATTTTCTGTGCCCCCATCTTTCGCTGCAAAGCTGATTTATCATCAAAACTGCAGGATGTTTCACCATAGTTCTTTGAAATCCATGCCAGCACCTTCTCCATTTTTAATCGTTCAAAACCATCAACAAGATAATCAAGCACAAACGCATAAACGACACCATGCTGCCCTGCTTTCTTCTTCACATCAGCCATTACTGCTTCCACCGCCTTGATGTAGGCTTCCTGTCTCTGCTCCTGACTGAACCCGCGCTGGTTATAGGTCACCAGGTAGTTGAAAATCTTATCGGTTAAAACCGAAGAATGGATAAGCGCCTCATCCGAAAAATCAATATACCGGAGATATTCCTTCTGAAAGAATGCGTTTCGTTCTTCAGGGGAAAGAAAACCATCACGGAATGGCTCCCTGAATGCCCTGATATAATGTGATACAAGCATGCTGGTATCAGCACCTGCCATCCGTTCAATGATATTCTCCCGTTCCATCTGAATCTGGTTCAGCTGGTTAGTCACATTAACAAGAGCGGTTCTTACTTCTGAAACTTCCTCCTCCGGGGCATCTTCCTGCAATAACAGCTCCTTCAGCCTAATCCTGTAAAATGCTTCATCTTTTTCAAGTGCTTCCAGTGCTTTTCTGACGGCTGTCTCCTTTTTCAGAAATTCATACCATATTATGTTCTCAGCCGATTGCAAAACTTTCAGGCTGTCAAAGGGATTTAAGTAATCAGTTTCAATACGTATATTTTCACCGTTGAAGATGAAATCGAACTGCTGGGGAGGCTCATTCATCACGCGGGCATAGGTTGTCATTCCTAAAACTACCCTGTAAGTACCGGGCGCAGCATCAGGCGGGAAGTTCCAGCTGATTGTTTTGACAGGGCCGGCCGAAGTGATTATGTTCCGGGTAGGGATGCTGTCTGACAATATAAAATTGTCACCTGATACAGCCCCTATGGCCACAGTATTGTAAGGCTGATTTTTTATGCTTGCATAAAGGTTAAAAGTCTGGGCAGTAGAAAAACTCACAGAAGCCATCATCAGGAGGAACCAGCATACTTTCATCATCCGTTTACTTATTTTCGATTCAGTTTATATCCTGCAGCAAGATAACATCAATTATGGTGATATGAAAACCATAAAAATACGCTTCCCTGAAAAAATATCCATCTTGCTGTTTTTTTTTTAGTAAAAAGCATTTATTCCTTTCACATCATTTTGGGGAAATAATAAAAACTTGCATTTTTACGATCAGTAACATCATGTTTCCATTGACTGCCTGATTTATGGCAGAATCAAATTTAAAGAAGGATAAACAGGAATATAAATATCAATAACAATTAATTAAACATGAACAAAATGGACCGAAGGAATTTTATCGGTAAAGCAGCAGCAGGAGCTGCTGCCGTAACAATCATCCCCCGTCATGTATTGGGAGGAACAGGTTTTGTTGCAGCCAACGACCGCATCAACATCGGGTATATCGGCACCGGCAAACAGGTGCCTACGTTGCTCAACGGAATCGGCAAATGCAAGGAGACAGTTGCAGTTGCGGCATGTGACGTTTTCAGGAGCAAGCTCGATAATTTTGTGCAGGCTGCCAATAAAAACAATTCCGCAAAGGGATTGAACGTAAAAGTAGAGCCTTACCATTATTATCGTGAGCTGCTCGGAAGAAATGATGTTGATGCAGTGGTCATCGTAACACCTGACCACTGGCACGCACAAATTGCCGTTGATGCTGCCAGGGCAGGGAAAGACATCTACTGTGAAAAACCCCTTGCCCTCACTGTTGCTGAAGGACGGGCTATGGTCAACGCAGCCCGCAAGTACGACAGGGTATTTCAGACAGGCAACATGCAGCGCTCGTGGCGCAATTTCAGGCATGCTGTTGAGCTGGTCCGCAATGGGTACATCGGAGAAATCAGGGAAATCAACGTAAGTGTGGGTGAACCCGTGAAACAGTGTGACCTGCCAACCCAGCCAGTGCCGGAAGGCCTCGACTGGAATGAATGGGTAGGGCCATCGGTTTACCGTGGATATCACCAGGACCTGGCTCCATTGACTGTTGACGGCCCCTGGGCATGGTGGCGCGGATACCGCGACTTCGGTGGCGGCCTGATTACTGACTGGGGTGCGCACATGTTCGACATCGCTCAGTGGGCCCTTGGAATGGACAACTCCGGCCCGGTAAACTTCATACCGCCAAAAGGTGAAAATCCACAGACAGGCCTTACAATGATCTATGAAAACGGTGTACGGATGAACCATAAACAATGGGGAACACAGAAAGATTTCAATGCTGTCCAGTTCATTGGAACCGAAGGCAAAATTGAAGTAAGCCGTGAATACCTGCGTACCTTCCCCGATGACAAACTGGCCAAATCGGAACTTAAATCAGGTGATAAACGTGTGTATGTCAGCGATAACCATTACCAGGACTGGGTGGATGCCATAAAGAAACGCAGCAAGCCAATCTCTGATGTCGAAGTGGGCCATCGTACTTCATCACTCTGCAACATCGTAAATATTGCATACGAACTGCAGCGTCCGCTGATGTGGAACCCGCAGGCCGAAAAATTTGAAGGTGATGCCTGTGCAAATATGATGGTTAGCCGCCCCTATCGCGGAACCTGGAACTTCAATAACTATTGATGACAATTTCAGATTGAATCGATAATACCGGAAGACTGCCTGATAATTGAAAAGGCAGTCTTTCCTTTTTGTTACCGCCCCTGTTGGCAGGCCCCGGCTACTGCCCGGGAGAAAAACAGATATTATTATTAAAAGTGCTTTTGCTGTTGATATTCCTAAATATTGGATGCCTGCCCTGGATATTCTTCCCCATTTCAGCCTAATTTATTAAATTGCCCCTTAATTATATGAAATATTTAAACCAATGAAAAATCTCATACCTCTGCTGGTTTTGCTTTTAACTCTTTCTGTTTATGTCAACGGCCAGTCCCCCTATCCAGTCAAAGGCTTATGCATTGCTGCCCCTTCAGTTGATCAGGTTGATGCTTTTGCCGGTTTTATCAGAAAAGAACTGGCCCCGTCAGGATTGAACCTGCTTATCCTCCGTGTAGACTGGGGCTACGAATACCAGTCGCACCCTGAATTGAGGGGGAATAATCCGCTGACAAAAGAAGATGTAAAAAAACTTGTTGCTGCCTGCCGTGAAAACAATATCAGGCTGATACCCCAGATAAACCTTCTCGGACATCAGTCATGGCACAGCACCCCTGGGAAACTGCTTGAGGTATATCCAGAGTTCGATGAAACGCCCAATGTGCAGCTGCCTGAAAAATATGAATGGCCCAATGAAGATGGACTTTACTGCAAAAGTTATTGTCCGTTGCATCCAGGGGTACATAAGGTAGTCTTTGCACTTGTCGATGAAATAGTCGGTGTTTTTGAAACCGACGGCTTTCACGCCGGACTCGATGAAGTGTTTTACTTAGGTCATGAGCAGTGTGAAAGATGTTATGGCCATGATAAAGCTGACCTGTTTGCCGGAGAAGTAACCCGCATAAGGGATCATCTTGCCCGGTCAGGCACAGAATTGTGGATGTGGGGCGACCGCCTTATTGATGGTAAAACAACCGGCATCGGACTGTGGGAAGGCAGCTACAACAATACCCACCGTGCCATAGATATGATACCAAAAGATGTTGTAATATGCGACTGGCATTATGAAAGACCCGATCCGACAGCCGTACTTTTTGCTGCCAAAGGATTCAATATGCTTACATGTCCCTGGAGAAATCCGGATGTAGCTGTTGAACAGGAAAAATTGATGAGGTTGTTTATTGATTCGGCAACCACTGACATGAAGCCCCGCTATCAGGGAATGCTGCAAACGGTATGGGGATCGGCAAAGAATTTCATGGACAGTTATCACGGAACTGCCAACCCTGAAAGATTCGATAAATCAGCCGACAGCTTTAAAGCACTCAGCAAGGTTTGGAATCAATAAAAACATGAACAGTAATAAACCACATATTGGCCCGCCCGGCCCGGTTACAAACAACAAAATATTTCCATTATGAGAACAATCAATCTGGCTATTACAGCATCCCTTGTAGTTCTGATGTCCTTCACTGTCTTTGCCGAATCTCTTCCGAAGATAAGGGTGGACGGCAAAAACTTTGTCAATGAAAGCGGAGAAATCATCCGTTTCAAAGGGGTAAGCTTTTCCGACCCCGACAAACTCGAAAAGGAAGGGCAATGGACCCGCCGGTACTTTGAGGAAGCACACAACTGGGGATGCAACATCGTACGTATCCCGGTTCATCCCCCCCGGCTGAATGAACGGGGTTGGGAAAACTACTTCAACCTGCTTGACAAAGGAATCAGCTGGGCTGAGGAACTTGGCATGTACGTCATTATTGACTGGCACTCAATCGGAAACCTGAATAAAGAAAAATGGTTTCGCCCCATCTATACAACTTCCTGGGCTGAAACGGTGAAGTTCTGGAAAATGGTTGCTGAACGGTATAAGAACAGCACAACAGTGGCATTCTATGAATTATATAATGAACCCACATCCCAGGGGGGAGAGCTGGGCAAGCTCACATGGGCTACCTGGAAACCAACCATGGAAAAACTTATTGATGAAATAAATCAGGTTGACGACCAGACAGTTTATCTCGTTGCCGGAATGGACTGGGGGTACTTTCTCGATGAAACTGTAAAGAATCCTGTGAAAAGAAACAATGTGGCCTATGTGACCCATCCTTATCCGCAGAAAAGAGATAAACCCTGGGAACCTCAATGGGAAAAGGACTGGGGCCATGTGGCCGATCATTATCCAATCATGGCCACTGAATTCGGATTCATGGGGCCTGATGAACGGGGTGCCCATATCCCATGTATATCCGATGAATCATATGGTGAAGCCATCATGAACTACTTCTCCGAAAAAGGGATTTCATTTACTTTGTGGTGCTTCGACCCGCATTGGGCTCCGGTACTTATCAGCGACTGGAACTATACCCCCTCACGCCAGGGCAGGTTTTTCAGGCAGGCCCTGAGTGAGAAAAAGGAATAAATTTTAACTTTACTGTCTTATAAAAAAAATTAACCAGAGAAATTATGACTTCAGGGAATCTTAAACTAAAATTGATACTGGCAGCAGTATCTGTGATGGCATTTATGTTTCTTCAGCCAACGGCTGCAAACGCCCAGTCAGGCGAATTGCCTTCACTTAAAGGAAAAAAAATCCTGATGGTTTGGGGCGGTTGGGAAGGCCATGAACCAAAACAGGTAACAGAAAAAATCAGGCCGCAACTGGAAAAATTGGGTGCCATAGTAACTGTTTCCGATTCACTGGGCATTTATGCCAATGAAAAGCTGATGTCGACCTTCGATGTGATTATTCAGTCCTGGACAATGGGGAAAATCACAGGTGAACAGGAAAAAGGTTTACTAAAGGCAGTACGCGAAGGAGCCGGTATCGCAGGAGTGCATGGCGGACTTGGCGATTCATTCAGGGACAATACTGAATACCAGTATATGGTAGGAGGCCAGTGGGTTGCACATCCTGGCAATATCAAGGATTATACCGTAGAGATCACCGATAAAAATGATCCGGTAACAAAAGGCATCAGTGATTTCAGTATACGCTCCGAGCAATATTACATGCATGTCGACCCGAATGTAAAGGTTCTGGCAACAACTACATTCTCTGGCAGGCACAACGACTGGATTGAAGGTGCCGTTATGCCTGTAGTCTGGAAGAAAACTTACGGGAAAGGCCGTGTTTTTTATTTATCAGTCGGACATGTTGCTAAAGACTTTGACACACCCGAAGCCATGGAAATCCTTATCAGGGGAATCCAGTGGGCAAGCGGCAGTAAATATCTTCCCAAAGAAGACTGGGTAAGCCCTGTTTATCCGGGAAAAAAATAAATCGCCACTTTCCTGTGAAAGCCACTGACGTGGCTTTCTTTTTTTTGCCGAAGCTGTAAAAAATGGATGGATTCAACAAAAGCAGCCGTTTGGAGTTGTAGATAAAATATTTATCTTAGCCCGATGTTGTATCACAAAATATTCAGTCATAAATCATCGAAATCCTGGGTCGTTTTTGTCCATGGCGCCGGAGGAAGCAATGTTGTATGGTTCAGACAACTGCGTGACTTCAAAAAACATTTCAACGTTCTGCTTGTCGATTTGAGAGGCCATGGAAAATCGAAGAGCCATTACTCACAGGAAGAAATGTACAGGTTCGAGGAGATTGCCCTCGATGTCATCAAAACGATGGATTATCTGCATATTGAAAAGGCACATTTTGTAGGGATATCTCTTGGGTGCATCGTCATCAGGGCCATCGACAAGCTGGCTCCCGGAAGAGCCGTGTCCATCATCCTGGGCGGAGCTGTCGTACAGTTCAATAAACGCATCAATGTGCTGGTGACAATGGCAAGGCTGCTCCAGTCAATTCTACCATACATGTGGCTATATAAACTCAACGCATGGATACTGATCCCTTCAAAAAAACATGCCCGTTCCCGGAAACTTTTCATCAATGAAGCCATCAGGCTGGGCGAACTGGAATTTAAGAAATGGCTGCATATGTCCGATGAAATCAGGCACAACCTGAAGGAATTCATCATGAAGGAGGCTTCAGCCCCTGTGCTGTACCTGATGGGGGAAAAAGATCACATGTTCCTCCCAATGGTGTCGGAACTTGTAAAAAAGCATTATAACTCAAAACTTGAAGTTATCAGAAACAGCGGGCATGTGTGCAACATTGACCAGCCGCTTGTTTTTAACCAGCGCTGCATCCAATTCATAAAAAGCATCTCTGGTTAATGAAACCGTTATGCTACATGGTTTTTCTTTTTATGCTGCTCACAGGCAGTACGAAAAGCAGCCTTGCTATTCAAATGATTTCCGGTCCTGAAAATCATCCTTCAGCAACTGCAATTAAAGAAATCACAGATATCCGCCTGTTGCACGAAGATTCGGTTCACCGACTGAATTTCAGATATGCTGAAGGAAGAAAAGGATTAAAGCCCTGGATTGCCCCTGCCCTGCTCTCAGGCAGTGCAGTAATTATTCATCAGATACCTGAGGCAAAAGGGAAAGTGCATGGTTTTATCCACGACCACCTGCCCTATCAGGGTCACCTCGACGATTATCTGCAGTATGCCCCGCTGGCAGCTGTTTATCTGTTGAATTTTTCAGGCGTCAGTGGAAAAAACAATTTTGGCAACCGGACAGCAATTGCAGCAAAAAGCATTTTACTCAGCAGTACACTTACTTCCCACATCAAGGTATGGACCGGCGTTACAAGGCCAAACCATGAGGCTCATTCATTTCCCTCGGGCCATACTACAACAGCCTTTACATTTGCCCATTTTATGCACAGGGAACTGGGCGGCTTAAGTACCTGGTACAGCATTGGCGCCTACTCGGGGGCTGCTTCTGTTGGCATCATGAGAATGGCCAAAAGCGCCCACTGGCTTCCTGATATTCTGATGGGGGCAGGTGTGGGAATTTTTTCAGCCGAACTCATCTATCTCACACACCAGTACAAGTGGGATAACAACCACCTTCGGAAACTGGACATCTTCCCCTTTGCTTTAAATGGACAAAAAGGTTTGAGCATGGTATATACTTTTTAGAAAATCGCTATATTGTAGTGGAACGGGTACGGTAAATGAAAAACACAACTCCTGCACACGATCATACATCGCGCTGAATTATATGCTTTCGTGGTCTGAAAATTGTGGAGTGATGTAGCATTGAATTACAAAATCAATACTTGTCACCTGCCTGTACTGATGTCTTAAAAAATACATTTCATACAGGCAGTAATATGATGATTTTATACAGAAAATGGACAACCAGGCAGAAATAAATGAAGATTTAAACTTTCCAAATCAGCGGATGATACTTGTTGCAGAAGATGATGCGTTTAACTTTCTCCTGATACAATCGGTTCTGCAGAGAAATCATTTTAATGTGCTTCATGCCAAAAATGGCTTTGAGGCAGTTAAACTTTATATGGACACACCTGACATCTGCCTTATCATGATGGATCTTCAGATGCCGGTAATGGACGGGTTTACCGCCACATCAATCATCAGGAAGAAAAATAAAGATATCCCGGTTATCGCCCAAACCGCTTATGTAGTTCCGGGAATCAGGGACAAAGCCCGCAAGGCAGGATGTAATGATTTTATAACCAAACCTTTCGACCCCGACCTGATGATCAACAAAATCAATTCCCTTCTGAATACCGTGAAGTTATAGTATAAAGAGTATTACGGATGCAGTTTTCACTGCGTCTGTATAGTATTTGTCAGGCCTGTAAGATTTTCATTGCAGGTGTTTTGTTTGTACTGGAGTTAACTGGCAGCTTTGTGCAATGTCCTTTTTCTGTAACATTCAGCATGAGAATCAACCATATCCTGGAATTCCCTTTCACTGAACAACCTTACTGTTTCAATCAGTTCAGTAAGCGGCATCACCCTGAACTTTTCAAATTTGCAATCATTTACAGGCTGTTCAAAGGGGCATCCCATCAGAAGAGAATAAAAATAATATTGGCTTTTCATTTCCCGGATTTGTATTCAGATTTAATTGAGATCAAAAATATCGCATATTTAGCGGATGTTCTTCATGTCAGGTGCTGAAATGACTTCTTTCAAAATGCTGAAATGACATCCTTCAAATACTGACTGCAAACTTTTATTTTTCTCATTTTACTGATATTTCAACTAAGCATTGATGGAACCCACTGGTTAAGGTATATTAACCTTTCCATCAGCCATCTGTCCCCGGGTTTGATATCCTTCATAAAATAAACAATTTAGCCAGAACAAAAGCTTTGCATTGCAGCTAAAAGCGCTGCCCTAATCGGGGGAGAGCAAAACGGAAATCATTAACACGCCCCTGTGGTTTCATTTCCTGATTATTGAACAGATGAAGAATATGCCGGGCAGAATTTTTCATGGGAATTCAATGAAAAAACTGACATAATCATTCGGATTTCCATGATGTCATTTATGCTGTTTCATGACCTCTTTCCATGAAGTCAGTACAACATCATTCTCCTTCAGATAACTCATCACTTCAGGATCGAAGAATAACCTTGACTCCCACACGCGCTGTTGCCACGAATTCATGAAACTTTTAAGAAATCCCGATTCAACGGAGGGATGAAATATAATCATGGTGATGCCGGGTTCCAGCTTATCGATAATGTTGAATAATTTACTTTTTTTATCATCATAGGAGACTGCACCCGGGATTCCGGTAAAATACCTGAGCCGGGGCAAACTGTAACCTGAGAGCAATTGTGCAGCCTTTGTATCGACCGGATAACCTTCATTTCTGAAAACTTCTGCCACTTTAGGATTGGCAAAATCAATGATATTGGCAGGAATCCTGTATTCTTCGGCAACCTTGATGAATACTTCAAGCAGCTCGTGTGTACTGTACAAGGCTCCCATATGGGTATCAATATGTGATGGCGTTATTCCCAGTGCAATCATTGCATCGATTTGTCTCCTGATTTCCTTTTCAACTTCGTGTGGCTTGGCATTGAGGGCTACCTGCACTACATCAGTCCACAAATACCCCCCGGCATCAATCAGCCCGGCAACCTCGTCAGCACCCGACAGCGGCCCCCACCGCCAGTTCTTCCATTCACTGTTAAGGGTCAGATGAACGCCCACATCCACGTGTGGCTTATTTTTAGCCCACTCCACAAACTCCTCCGCATACTGGCAGGTCATCATTACCGAGCCCGAAAATACTGCTCCCTGCTCCATGTATTGCTGTGCAGCCTGATTGGCCTCTGGACACATGCCAATATCATCAATGTTCAGGATTAACATTTTTTTCTGTTCCGTTAAAATTACTTCTTCTTCCTCCTGGCTGCATGCTGTCAGGATAAAGGGCAGCAGCAAACACAAAAAAATCATGTTTCTCATAGCGTATATTATTAAATAAACATGCCCCTCTGGAGAAATGGTTACATTCTGCTTCCCCGGACAAGGAAGTTGATCCAAACATGAGTAAATAATGATAATCCCTTATGTCGAAATAAGATGAGCAGAGGTTAACATGACTTACCGTTAATTCAAAACAGCTTCAGAAAACAGATGTTCTCTAAAAGCGTACCAAAATGTCTTATAAATGGATAAAAGAAGAAGAACAGGCTCAGGAAGCTCAAAAAAGCATAAGGTTACAATCAGAGTGCAAGGGTTTGAATGAGGAATTTTCACAGTGTAATGTAGAATAATTCCTCCTGATGATGACATTTTCCCCAACCCCAGGGAAAGACAAAAGACTTACGCAGGAAAATCAATCATTGCTTTAATTGCTCCGTCACTGTACCCGGCCACCATCTCAAAAGCAGCACCTGTTTGTTCGAGAGAAAAATGGTGCGTCACCATTTTTTCTACATCCGCTTTGCCTTCAACCACTAAGTCGATTGCTTCATTAACGCAGTGGTTCTGTCGGCGGACATTGATAACCGTCAGCTCCTTCCTCCGCATTAAATCCATATCGAAGGTATAGCTTGCTGAAGCGGGAATTCCGACCAGCACCAGTTTACCTCCGGGCTTGAGAATCCTGATGGCATTCGTAACAGCATCCTGTTCACCGCTGGCCTCAAAAACCACATCAACAAGAAGCTCCTCCTGTTGCTTCACCCTGGCTTCAACATCCTCCTTATCCGGATTGATTAAATAGGATGCCCCTGTTTCCCCTGCTTTTCTCAACCGGTAATCAAGCGGCTCCACCACACCTGTATTTGAAATGCCATCGGCCTGAAGCTTCAGCAGGATGCTCAACCCAATGGGGCCGGCCCCGAAAATGACTGTTGAAATGTTGCGGTCACCTATTGCTGCCTGTTTCACCGAATACACGCCTATGGTGAATGGCTCAATCAGGGCAGCCTGAACCGGGTTCATCCTCCCGGTAACCGGATAACAGGTAAAAGCCGGCATCACAATATATTCAGAGAGGCATCCCTCCAGCTGTCCCGGACATCCAAGAAACCGGTTGTTGCGACAGGTATGGGGCCTTCCTGAAAGACACTGATCACAGTATCCGCAATGAACTGCAGGGTCAACTACAACCAAATCTCCGGCTTTTAGGTGGGTGACCTCATTACCGGTTTCTGTAATGATTCCCGAACATTCATGCCCTACAGCAAAAGGATATGAAACAACCTGGCTGCCGATTTTCCCATGTTCATAATAATGGATATCTGAACCACAAACCCCAATCGAGGCCAGTTTGATCTTTACATCATGGCTGCCGGTCAGCACGGGCTCCGGTACATTCAGCAACTCCATTTGCCTGATTCCGGTGAGTACAACTTTTTTCATCATTCCTGCATTCATTTAATACCCGAAAGATACACCTAACTCACCTGTTTTCAATCCTGTTCAATCCTGTTCCCCCGGTTTCCCAAAACTGCACATAGCACTTTATCGGAAATAAAGGTGATGTTTTTGCCATCCGGATCCGAAATCTGCTCTCCGGATTGCCCTGGAATTGTCAATTTATCCGAAAAACGGCCTGAAAAATGCATAAAAACCCGCCGGAAGGCAAAAAAAATCCTGCTTCAAAAACTCTGTTTTACAAAACCTTATAACCCCTGCACTGGCAACAATTAACACTAATTAATAAATTTTTAACTTTATTTGATTTTGCTGTTATTTTTGTATTATATTAGCGATGTTTTAAGAGAATGTTAAATGTATGTTATTTGAGACACTACCTTTTCTCTGTTAAACCAATATTTTTCCAGGTCTAACTAAGCTAAACTATGGACAATCGGGTTATCGCCACCAATGGTAACCCGTTTTTTTTTATCCCTTCCCCGAGAGGTTCATTCTGAAGCGGTAGAAAAACAGGATTCCTGCCAGACCAAGCCCTACAAGATACCCGTACCATATCCCTACGGGGCCGGCATCTAAAACAAATGAAAAGACATAACTCACCGGCAGTCCGACTCCCATATATGCACCAAATGCAATCAGCATGGGAATCTTCACATCAGCCATTCCCCGCAGGGTGCTGAGCATCACTACCTGGAGGCCGTCGAAAATCTGGAATATGGCGGCCACTATCAGCAAGTGGGAGGCAATCTTCACTACCTCCATGTCAGTCGAAAATATCAGGGGCAGGTAGTCTTTTCCTGCAATGAATATAAGTCCCATCACCGTCATAAACAGCAATACCAGGTGGGTAGAGGCGAATGCAGCCATGCGCAGCGATGAATAATCATTCCTTCCCAACTGGTGACTTACCCTGATGGTAGTTGCCTGCGAAACGCCAAGGCATATCATATATGAAAAACCTGCAAGGCCTATGGCCACCTGGTGGGCAGCCAGTGGGATCTCACCATGCCAGCCCATCATGACGGCCCCCACACTGAAGGTTGTCACTTCAACAATGATCTGAAAGCCTACGGGCAGTCCTATCCCCAGTATCATCATAATCTTCCTGCGGCTCAGCTTCTGGGCGAGTGTCCTTTTTAACAACTTGCTGAAATTGGCATTGGCCCGTATAAGAATGTAAAACATAACAGGCATGGCAACTCTCGAAACCAGTGTCCCTATTCCGGCTCCTGTAAGCCCCAGCTGCGGAAAACCAAATTTCCCGAATATCAGCAGGTAATTGAGAACCACATTGATTACATTGGCAGTAAGGGTGATGTGCATGGCTAACCGGGTGTTTCCTATTCCTTCAAAAAACTGCTTGATTGAAAAGAACAGCATAAAGGGAAGGCATGATGCACATAATAACAGGTAATATGGCTGGGCCAGCTCAAGCACTTCAGGGGTCTGGCCCATAAAAGGAAGCAGAAAGTACACCCCTGCCAATATCAGCGTCAGCGCGACAGATGCCACCGCATGCGTGAATATCCCGTTCTTGAACCATTGCACAACGCTGTCAGCATCATTTGTGCCGTAAGCTTTTCCAACCAAAGGGGTCAACCCGTAGGTGATGCCCATGCCGAAAAACATACCAATGCTGAACACGTTATTGGCAAATGCCGATGCAGCCAGCTCCACGGTCCCTGCATGCCCCACCATCATATTGTCGACAAGCGAAACGGTTACCTGTCCTATCTGGGACAGGACAACAGGAACAGCCAACCTTGTCAGACGCCGGTAAAAAGGTAAATAATCCGCCAGTATCATGGCGCAAAGGTATATCTAATGTTTAAATGGAGAACCAGTAGCTGATTTTTACCATAAATGCATTTTCAGCTTTCACTTTATTGATCCCCTTCATGCTCTCAAGAATCGACGGCTCATAGAACCTGTTATACCGCGAACGGTTGTTGGTCCATACAAAATATACAGTCGAACCTGTCTTGTATTCCCACCTTGCCACAAAATTCGAACGGAACTCCTGAAAATTGAAATCAGGATTACTGATTGTAAGGTTTCGGATGCTGTGTCCGTTTTCATCAACAAGAACCCTTTCGCCGTTGATGATGTTTACCGGCAACTGTGTGTAACGCTTATTGATATCGATCGATTTTGAATCAGCAACCTTTCTGAAATCCGAATACGCACCTACCGATGCATAGGGGCTGCCATAGTACTGAAATGACAGTTCCGGCGTAACAAAGAGTTCTGCCCTGAAAACCGTCGACAATGTTTTCCTGTCAATCTTTCCCACAATATATTCCCGCCGGCCATTGACAACCGCCTGGGTAAGATACTGGTTATTATCAGTCAGTAGCGTATAGGTTGTGTTCGACGAAAGATTGAACCGGTTGCTGATGAGCCAGTTTACAAAAAAATTATACCGTTGCGTCCTGCCTGTTTTATCATCCGACCATACCATCTGCGGGCCGCCTCCCAGGAAAAGGTTTTTGCTGCTGTTGGTCTGCAGGAATATCCTTGCCGACTGCGTGCCATCAATACGAAGCGACGGACCGCCCCGGAGCTGCCGGGTATCGATTGTGTAGAAAACCCTGGTTCCTGCAAAATCAACCCGCCACAGGTTCTTAAACTGAAGCCTGAGCCTGCCCGACAAATCATCACCCAGTTTTTCGCCGCCAAAGCTCCTGTAATGTTTTTGAGATACATCAAGAAACCAGCTGTAGAGGATTCCCCTGGGCTTGTTGATCCAGTAAAGCATGTTCAACCCCTGGTTCACGTAATCGGCCTGCCAGAGGTATCCCACATCATTCAGCTCAATCCCCGGTGAACGCCAGTCAAGTGAACCTATCAGCCTGAGCTTCCCGCTCCTTTTACCGCCGCGGATTTCGCCCCCCCACCCCTGCATGAAGGTAAGGCTGTCATTCAGCTCAAGATGTGAAGCGTCGGTGCGCTGGTAAAGGTGACGCGAGTTCAGTTGCAGCCGGGTGATGGCATCCTCGGTGCCGCCTACATGGGAGGCGAAGCTTTTCACATCGATAAAATATTTCCGGTTGAGCCAGTTGTGCTGAAAATCAACCCCGCCTGCCAGTGCCTTATCGGGCAGATATTCAAGATGCTCATCCTTAATGTTTCGCAGTGTTGAGGTAACCATTGCCCCCAGTACCGTATTCCCCCGGTTGTAATCCTGTTTGATTCTTCCAACGAAATAATTTGTGAAAGGCTCCACTGCTTCTTTTCTTTCAGAGCCGTTATAGGTAATCACTGCATGCTCAGCCGAAGTCATGCTGTTGATAATTCCCAGTGACAGTCCTGAATGGTTTTTACCTGTAAATTTAAAGGCATTCAATATGGATGTCTGCTCAGGCATATGAAGTTCTTCCGAACTTCCCGTTAAAGGGGTATATCCCGGTGCTGAACCTATCCGTCGTGAGTAGAACAGCAAGTCGCTGTCGCCTGCACCATATTCAAGTATGCTGTTGCCCTCCAGGAAAAATGGACGCTTTTCAGTATAGAAAACCTCATACGAGGTCAGGTTCAGTACCGATGGGTCTGCCTCTACCTGCCCGAAATCGGGATTGATTGTAAAATCAAGGGTAAAATCGGAAGTAATACCCACTTTCCCGTCGAGGCCAAAACCGGCTGAAGCATTTTCCGATGCTTCAGTAATTTTCTTTGCCCTTGCATAGGGCATCACTTCAAAATTTCTTTTGTGGGGAATATTTTCAATGCCCCTCAGCTCTCCAAAGATGTAGACCATGGCAGGAGCATCCACCGGAATCAGTTTCCACTGGTCCTCCTCCTTGAGCCTGTCGATCCACCGCCATACATGCATCCCCCACACATGCTCCTTCTTGTTGGCATACCGCAGCTGGCTGAACGGGACCCTCATTTCGGCATACCATGCCGAATCACCCACCGTTGCCTTCCCATCCCATACGGCATCCCAGTTAAAATCCCATCCGTATTCACCCAGGTGCATCAAATCAATCTTTTGCCCTGCAGCTGTCACATTGAATTCAAAAGCTGTCTGCCTGTCGAAGTACGAATCGATGGCAATGCCTGCCACATCCCCGTTATTCTCATCACGCCGGCCCAACACCGCCCTTATCTTCTCAGGCTCTTTGTCATGACAAATGATCGCCATATATAAATAGGTATCGTCGTAAAGGATTTTGATTTCAGTTTGCTGTGAAGGCTCCTTTGCCTGATTGGGCTGCTGCTGAATGAAATTGCCCTCCCAGCTCCCGTACCGCTGCCAGCATTCGTCATCAAGCCGCCCGTCAATCCGCGGCTTCAAATCAGTGCGTGTGGCATAATATACTTTTTTCTGGCTGGCATGAAAGTTAACAAGTGAATCATCAGAAAGCGTATATTTCAAATCCTGTGAAACCGCTCCCTGAAACAACACAACAAAAAACACGAAAATGGTCAGTTTGTAATTCATGAAGGTTCAGTTAATGCCTTCAAAAATAATATGATTCTGATAAATATTGCAATTATTTGTTCTTTTTCGTAATTTTTGAACATCCAAATCTACGATTCTAAAACATTTTCAGCTTTTTAACCTTTATCCCTGCGTTTTACAATAATTAACACATCCGAATTTGCAGAAGCACCACTAAAATTTAAATTCGGCTATGATTCAAAATAAATGTTGTATGAACAATAATGTTCTTAAGTTGTATTTTTTATCAAATTCTAACAGATGAAAAGCATCAGGAAAATTCTTATCGCCAACCGTGGCGAAATAGCTGTCCGGATTATGCGTACCTGCAGGGAAATGGGCATTTCTACTGTAGCCGTATTTTCTGAAGCCGATCGTACTTCCCAGCATGTAAGGTATGCCGATGAAGCCTGGTACATCGGGAAGGCTCCCTCAGCAGAAAGTTACCTCAACATCGATAAAATCATAGACACAGCAAAACGGACTAACGCCGATGCCATTCACCCCGGGTATGGCTTCCTTTCTGAAAATGCAGCTTTTGCCAGAAGATGCGCACAGGAAGACATCATCTTCATAGGCCCTTCTGCCCGTGTTATCGAGCAGATGGGCGATAAGATACAAGCCCGCGACATGATGAAGAAAGCAGGCATCCCGGTAGTTCCCGGCACTGAAGGCAGTGTAAATTCCGAAGAAGAAGCACTGGAAATCATCGGCCGGATTGGTCTCCCGGTAATGATTAAGGCAGCTGCCGGGGGAGGCGGAAAGGGAATGCGCCTTGTCCACAAAAAGGAAGATATCGTGTCATCAGTCAGGGCAGCCCGTTCCGAAGCAATGTCGGCCTTTGGCGACGATGCCGTGTACATCGAGAAATACATCAGCTCACCACACCATATCGAGTTTCAGATCCTTGGCGACAACCATGGCAATGCCGTCCACCTCTTCGAGCGCGAATGCTCCGTACAGCGGCGCCATCAGAAAATGATTGAGGAAACTCCTTCCCCGCTTATGACTCCTGAACTCAGGAAAACAATGGGACAGGCTGCAGTGGAAGCTGCCAAAGCTGTCAGTTATTCTGGAGCAGGTACAATCGAATTCCTTGTCGATGACAACCTCCGGTACTATTTCCTCGAAATGAATACCCGCCTCCAGGTGGAGCACCCCATTACCGAACGTATAACCGGGATAGACCTGGTAAAACAACAGATAAGGATTGCAGAAGGCCACCCGCTTGAATTCTCACAGGAACAAATCACTAAAAGGGGCCATTCCATCGAGTGCCGCATCTATGCCGAAGACCCCGACAATAATTTCATGCCCAGCCCCGGTAAAGTCTATAAGATTTCAGAACCGCTGGGATTAGGCGTCAGAACCGACGGATACGTATATGAAGGATATGAAATACCTATTTATTACGACCCGCTGATCTCAAAACTTATCGTCTGGGGCGGCACGCGCGATGAAGCCATCGCCCGTATGAGAAGGGCGCTTTACGAGTATAAGATAACCGGTGTGAAAACATCGATCAGGTACCTCGAACGTATAATGAATAACCCCGACTTCATCAGCGGCAACTACAATACCCATTTCATCGAGAAAAACCAGGACCAGCTGATGGACAGCTCAGGCTGTGACGACTGCCACGACATGGTGCTGATTGCCGCCTACATCGATTACTTTTCCAAAATCAACAGAATCAGCGACAACAACAAGGAGTTCGCCCCTGCACAAAGCAGGTGGAAAAAAACACCTTACATCAATCATTTCTAGCACGAAAATATGGCACTTGAAATAAAAATCAATGACCGCACCTCCTGGGTCAGGCTCATCAGCCAGAATGGCAATATCCTCGAAATAGAGGTCGATGACAAAACGTACACGGTCGATCTGCTCCATACCCCCGACGGTTCGTTTTCAATCATCGAAAACGGAAAATCATACAACATCGAACTTGTCCCCAAAAATCAGCCGAAAAAATATACGGCCCACACCCTCTACGATGCTTTCGATGTTGAAATAGTGGATGCAGAAGCACGCTACCTCATAAACCGCAACCTGAACGGTTCGGCCAAAAGTGGCAAGACAATCTCCTCGCCCATGCCCGGGAAAGTGGTCAGGGTCCTGTTTAATGAGGGTGATGTGGTACAGAAGGGCCAGACAGCCATCATCATTTCAGCCATGAAAATGGAAAGTGAATACAAGGCACCGTCCGACGGTGTAATCAAAAAGATAAATGTAAAGGTAGGTGATACCATCGAAGGAAACCAAATTCTCATTGAAATTGAATAATAACAAAGTTTTATGGATCTGAATGAAAAGTACCGCCGGCTCGATGAGTTAAATCAGGAAGCAGAGTCTGGCGGAGGAAAGGAACGTATTGCAAAGCAGCATGAATCGGGAAAACTAACGGCACGTGAACGGATTCTTCAGCTGGCCGACCCCGGCACCTTCAATGAAATCGACAAACTGGTCACCCACCGGAGCTACGATTTCGACATGGAAAAGAAAAAAATTCCCGGCGACGGACTCATCGCGGGCTATTGTAAAATCAACGGCCGCCTGGTCTATGTATTTGCCCAGGACTTCACAGTCTTCGGAGGCTCACTCAGCCGCGCCAATGCCGACAAAATCGTCAAAATCCAGAAAATGGCCCTGCAGATGGGTGCCCCCGTCATCGGACTCAACGATTCAGGCGGGGCACGTATCCAGGAAGGTGTCGAAAGCCTGGCAGGCTATGCCGACATATTTTACAACAACGTGATGTCATCAGGGGTCATCCCCCAGATATCAGCAATCCTGGGCCCCTGTGCCGGCGGTGCAGTCTATTCCCCTGCCCTTACCGACTTCATCTTTATGGTCGATGAAAAAAGCCACATGTTCGTCACAGGCCCCGATGTCATCAAAACCGTAACCCATGAAGATGTCTCCAAGGAAGAACTGGGTGGTGCAGCCACACACACAACCAAAAGCGGTGTGGCCCATTTCACAGGGGCCAGTGAAGAACAAACCCTGATGATGGTGCGCGAACTTGTCAGTTTCCTCCCATCCAACAACATGGAAGACCCGCCCGTAAAAACTACGATTGACCCTTCCGGGCGTATCGATGAAAACCTCCAGTACCTTGTGCCTGCCGACCCCAACAAACCCTACGACATGCACGAAATCATCCAGAGTGTCATCGACAACAGGCACTTCCTGGAAGTACAGCCCGGATATGCCCAGAACATCATCTGCGGCTTTGCCCGTTTTGCAGGTCAACCGGTGGGAATAGTTGCCAACCAGCCTGCCCACCTGGCCGGTGTGCTCGATATCAATTCTTCGGTCAAAGCCGCAAGGTTTGTCCGTTTCTGCGATGCATTCAACCTGCCCCTGATAACTTTTGTCGATGTGCCGGGCTTCCTTCCCGGAACAGCACAGGAGTTTGGCGGTATCATCAAACACGGGGCAAAACTGCTGTATGCATTTTCAGAAGCAACTGTACCCAAGGTTACAATCATTACCCGAAAGGCCTACGGAGGCGCCTATGACGTCATGTCGAGCAAGCATATCGGCGGCGACGTGAATTATGCCTACCCGACAGCTGAAATCGCTGTGATGGGCCCCGAAGGTGCTATCAACATCCTCTACCGGAACTTCGGCGATGAGGAAAGAAAAAAAGCAGTCGACGATTACAGGGAAAAGTTTGCAAATCCATATAAGGCAGCATCGCTCGGATATATCGATGAAATTATCCAGCCAAAGGAAACCCGTAAAAAAATTATTACAGCACTTGAAATGACCCGGAACAAAAGGAAATCAAATCCCCCGCGCAAACACGGGAACATTCCTTTGTAGCCGGTATCCGCTTTCACTGAATGAACAGGTCCCCCTGGCAGGTTAAACGGCCTGTCCGGTACTTATTTTGGCTGCAAATCAGCATTCCGGCAGGAACTTCAAAAAAAACATCACTTCATTGCTTTAATAATTTGAAGAATAACAATTTATTTCTATTTTTGCGCCTCCAAAATTAAAAGTGTTTAATTTAAAAATTAAGTTTTATGTTGAATCAGTACGAAACCGTTTTCATTTGTACTCCCGTTTTATCTGAGCCACAGGTAAAGGAAACGGTAAAAAAATTCAGGGACCTCATCACCGCGAATGGTGGAGAGTTGATCCATGAAGAAGACTGGGGAATGAAAAAACTGGCTTACCCCATTCAGAAAAAATCAAGCGGCTTTTATCACCTGTTTGAATTTAAGGCCCCTACTGAATTCATTTCCAAACTGGAAATCGAATTCCGCCGCGATGAACGTGTAATCCGTTTCATGACGGTTGTGCTCGACAAATACGCTGCCGGGTATAGTGAGAAAAGAAGAAGGCTTCAGAAAGAAAAATCAGAAAAGGAGGCATAACAAATGGCACAAAATTCAAGCGAAATCAGGTACCTGACCCCTCCATCGGTCGAGGTGAAAAAGAAAAAGTATTGCCGTTTCAAAAAGAGCGGAATCAAATATGTTGATTACAAAGACCCGGAGTTTCTGAAAAAGTTCCTCAATGAGCAGGGTAAAATTCTTCCCCGCCGCATCACCGGAACTTCACTGAAATTCCAGCGCAAAGTTGGAAAGGCTGTGAAACGCGCCCGTCAGATTGCTTTGCTGCCGTACTTAACCGATATGTTGAAATAAAAAGGAGACTTTTGAAATGGAAATTATTTTAATACAAGACGTCGACAGGCTGGGAAGCAAAGATGATATCCTGAATGTAAAGGACGGCTTCGCCCGTAATTACCTTATCCCGCAGAGAAAAGCGGTTATTGCAACTCCTTCTGCCAAAAAAGTACTTGCCGAAAACATTAAGCAACGTGCACACAAAGAGCAGAGAATGCGCAAGGAAGCCCTTGAAATTGCTGAAAAACTTGCAAACAAGAATGTAAAAATCGGTGCAAAAATCAGCTCTTCAGGTAAAATATTCGGCTCGGTGAATACAATCCAGGTTGCTGAAGCCATCAACAAGAAAGGCTTTGAAATCGAAAGGAAACAAATCACCCTTCCCGAAGACAGCATCAAGGAAGTTGGCACCTATACTGCCAAAATCAAACTCTTCAAAGATGTTGTGGTTGATCTGGAATTTGAAGTAGTAGGCGAATAGCCCGCATCATAAATGAATATGAAAAGCCTGGATATCCTCCGGGCTTTTTTATTTCCCTGCCCCTGACAGCATTTCACCCCTGAAAAAATCAAAGCCCATCCCTGCTGAAAGTTCAACAGGGTTCCGGTCTTTCAGTAAATCACCATGCCTGCCTGTCTTACCGCACGGCAATGGTTTCAATCTCCACAAGTACACCCAGCGGCAGCTCCTTAACGGCATAGGCAACACGTGCCGGCTGGTTTTCGGGGTAGAACTGCCCGTATACCTCGTTCATTGCCTTAAAATCATTCATGTCAGCCAGCAGGCATGTCGATTTCACAACATCGGCATAACTGTACCCGGCGGCTTCCAGAATGGCCCCGATATTCTTCATCACCTGTAAGGTCTGTTCCCTGATGCCGCCTCCAACTACCGACATGGTTGCAGGGTCAAGCGGAACCTGCCCCGCCACATACAGCGTACCGTTCACTTCCACGCCCTGGCTGTAGGGCCCCACTGCCTTAGGGGCGTTCTCAGTAAAAATAATCCGTTTCATGGTTTTAAAAATTATCGTAGTGACTCTGTCTTTTCTGAATCCTTAAATCCTGCAGCATCGATGATTTGGCATTGATTGTAAAGCTGTAGCTTTTCATGTAGCCAAAGGGCACAAAGTTGAACGACATGGCCCAGCAGTGCAGATCACGGCTGATGTTGAAGGTCGTAAATGAAAACTCCCTGGCCATAATGTCATAGTTGGTATTCATCGCCAGGCGCCAGTTTTTTGTCAGGTTGAGGTTCCCCCTGAACCCAAGGGTCTGCATGAACCGCCCCTGCTCAGTTGGCCTGCGCGGTCCCGTGTAATTGAAACTGTAATCGAACCCGAAATCCCATGGGATATTGAAATCCTCATACTGGCTGTAACTGCCCGGAAGCACGTTCTCCTCCTCTATCAGTTCCCTGTTCCGTTCAGCCTGCCGCTGTCCCTGCTTCGACCTGAAATTCATCCCGAATGACAGGTTCGCACGGGTAAGCCGTCCGAGTTTGGCCAGCCCGCTTCTTTCATTCCATACATAGCGGTGGATCGTATTGCCGTTTGCATCGGTTTCATACGGATCCAGCACGGCCCCCATGTTGATGCTCACCCCTGCCACGGTTGTCCGTGCCCTGATGTTGACAGGCGACAGGTTCAGCGAATCGGCAATCAGGTTATATGATGTCCCGAAACTCAGGTTGTCGATTATCTTCACCTTCCTGAACTGGGGTGCCCCGCCTTCTGTCCGGGTGGTATCGCGGGTGTCAAGAACTTTTGCTTCAAGGTTGTTGTTGACATTCAGGTTGATTGACCCCGAAGCGCCCATGGAAGGCGACCCGCCGTAAATCCCACCCCTGTTGACATCAAAATACTGGATGGTCCCTGCTTCATCAACCTGCACAGGCTGCCAGTAATTAAATCTCGGGGCTCCGAAATCGGGCCTGTAACTGAAACTCAGGTTAGGTGTCATTTTATGCCTGATGCCCCTGACCTTCGAGTTGGGGTTCCGTGGAAGGAACATCCCGTAAATATTGGTGGAAGCGCTCAGTGCGTAGGAATAATCATACACCCGGTTCAGCCCGGTAATCGTATCCACCTCAATTGTGCGCGGAAATCCCGGGGTGTCAAAGTTGCCCTCTGCATGATAGGTGTAATCGTATTTTTTAAAGTACCACTTCTCATTGTAGCTGAAACTTGGCGTTACGTTGATGTGGTTAAACAGGTTAAACCCGGGAAGTGTAATCGGTATGTTGTGCCTTATCCCGTTCTTCCAGTCACGCGTAAACGACTGGTGCAATATTTCCTTCTCATGGGCAGTCACCGTATTTCGCATGTTGCCTGTATAGTTAATCCCGAATTTCTCGTACCACCTCAGCGGACCGCTGCGCTGCTTTGCCCTCAGCGGATAAATCTTGGCCATGCTGAAGGTCATCTCAGGCAGGGTAAGCGTCATCGATGAGTCGAGTGAATTCTGGGAATGCCTTAAATTCAGCGAAAGGTTATAGGGGGTATTCTCAAATTTCTTTGAATACGATACACTCGACGACTTCTGGCTCGACAGGTACCTTTCGGTCGATACAAGGTTCTGCCTGTCAAAACCGCTTGTTGAGAAGTTCACGCTGGCCGAAAAGGTGCGGTTGGGATTGGCCTTCGGATCCTGGCTGTGGTTCCAGGTTATGGCAAACTGGGGCGAACGCCTGTAGGTATCCAGTCCACGCTCCCCGTACTTGTTCATGCTGTACCTGAAATCAAAGCCTCCCGAAAACCTGTACCGCATGCGGTAATTGGTATGCACGTTGGTTGCCCATGAACCTTTTGAATAGATGTCTCCCCGCACGGCCAAATCAAAATACTCACTGGCCGCCCAGTAATACCCGCCATCACGCAGAAAGAACCCACGGTTGTTTTCCTCCCCGTACGATGGGATCAGAATACCCGAGGAGTACGTGGGCGAGTTGGGGAAATAGCCGAATGGCAGTATGGGAAAGTACAGCGGAAAATCCTCGAGCACCATATACGCCGGACCGGTGATTATCTTATTGTTCGAAATCACCTTTGCCTTTGTCAGGTGCAGGTAATAATGCGGATGGTCGGCATTGCAGGTTGTGTACTTTCCGTCCTTCAGGATAAAGGCATCGGCCGAAATCTTCTTTGTCCGCCGGCTGTGCACAAACCCTTCGCCCTGCTCGGTCACCACTTCTGTAATTATCCCTTTCTCGGTTTCAAAATTGTAGCGCAGTGTCTGCGATTCAAACTGCTCCCTGCCATCCTTGAAAATGGGTTTCTGGACCAGCACGCCGGTCGAATCAGTGATCCCTTCGGCATAAACCTCCTTGGTTTCAAGGTTCAGCTCAATGAAATAGGCATTCAGCTCAATCTGCTGGTAGGTAACCTTTGCATTATTATAAAGGTAAACCTTCTGTCCGTCGAACGAACCTACAATCGAATCTTCGGCTGAATAGTTGATGGGTGCATTTATCACCGGTGCCTTTTCTGCTGTTCTCCTGGCGGGAACAACTGTATCATTGACAAGGGTATCGGCAGGCAGCCCATCCTGGATAAAAGGTTCATCTGCCGGAGCCACAACTCCTGTAGTATCCTGCGGCAGCTGCTGCATGGCAAAAAAACCTGCAGCCGCGTCCTGGCTCATAACAATCAATGGAAAAAAGGCTAAAAAGTATGTTAATATTTTTTTATACAAATGTTCCTGAAATTTAGCTTCACCTGATGGCTCAACGTGCAAAAATAAAAATAAGGGATATACAAGCATTCTAATAAATGCAAAATAAACCTAATATTTATATTTTTGTTGCCAATACAAGAAACAGAAAAACAACAATGATTCAAAATCGGTCAAGTAACAGCTTCCGGCTTCTTATTTCCGGCACCACCGGAATGATTGCAGGACTCGTTTTCCTGTTGATGTTCATCGTGCATTCAGCGGGCTCTGCCCAGGGCAGGAATGACCGTATCCTTACGGTAGTCATCGACCCGGGCCACGGGGGCAAGGACCCGGGGGCAGTGTATGGCAATGCACGCGAAAAGGATATCGTCCTCGACATTTCACTGAAGCTTGGCAATTATATCAAATCGGCCTATCCGGGGGTAAAAGTGGTTTATACCCGCGACACCGACGTATTTGTCCCGCTTTACCAGCGGGCAGCCATTGCCAATAAAAACAACGCCGACCTCTTCATTTCAATCCATGTCAATGCCGTCAGCAAGGGCTCGGCACAGGGAACCGAAACATTTATCCTGGGACAGCACCGGACCTCCGAGAACCTTGAGGTGGCAAAAAAGGAAAACTCGGTTATCCTGCTCGAGGCCGATTACAAGACAACCTATGAAGGGTTCGACCCCAATTCACCTGAGTCATACATCATGTTCGAACTTGTGCAGGATGAATACCTCGAGCAGAGTGCAATGCTTGCCTCGGCTGTGCAGGACCAGTTCAGGGAAAGGGTCAACCGCATCGACCGCAGTGTCAAGCAGGCAGGCTTCCTTGTGCTGCGGCAAATCACAATGCCCGGTATCCTGGTTGAAGCAGGGTTCCTCAGCCACCCCTCCGAACGGCAGTTCCTGATGAGCGAAAACGGCCGCGACTACCTGGCCTCGGCAATCTTCCGCGCATTCAGGGACTATAAGAAAAAAGTGGAGGCCCGGAGCAGCTTCCTGGTGGTCACCGATGCCGGCACCAATGCTGTACCTTCAACTACCGCCGATTTGCCAGCGTCATCATCAGGCAATCCCGTATTCTTTTCGGTACAGGTTGCCACTTTCTCGAAACCTGTTGAAATCAATCCGGCAAACTTCAAGGGCGAAAGCCAGGTGTTTATGCAGCAAAACAACAAAACTTATAAATACTTCTGCGGCCGGTTCGCCACTGCCGAACAGGCAAGGGAAGAACAAAAACGGCTCAGGAAAAAATTCAGCGGTGCCTTCGTTGTTGCCTTCGAAAATGACAAACTCATTCCCGTGGCAAGTGCACTGCAAAAACTTTAATACATGTTTTACTGTATTTTAAACTTAATTAATTAACTGTTTTCCTAACTTTGCCGTACCTTTTGTTTAATTAATTGAATAAAAATGAAATCAAAATATACCCGGCTGGGAATACTCGTTGTTGTTTCACTTATCATCCTGTTCTGGGGGTTGAGCTTCCTGAAGGGCAACGACATATTCCAGCGAACCGATGAATTCCATGTGGTGTACAACCGTGTCGACGGACTTTCTTCATCAAACGATGTATTGCTCAGCGGTTACAAAATAGGACAGGTCCGAAACATCAGGTTCATGCCCGACAACTCCGGGAGGCTTGTTGTCACTTTTTCAGTCGACTCTTCCGTTAAACTTCCTGTGGGCTCAGTGGCACAAATCATCAGCAGCGACATCATGGGGACCCGCTCCATCCGGATCCACCTTGGGACAATGGATACATTCTACACTTCAGGCGATACAATTGCCGGCGACGTTGAACAGGACCTGAAGGAACAGGTCAGCATGCAGGTGCTCCCCCTCAAAAACAAAGCCGAGGAACTGCTGAGTTCACTCGATTCGGCAGTCACCGGACTTGCATTCATCTTTGATGAAGATGCACGGAGAAACTTTGCCGAAAGCTTCGAAAACATCAACCACACAATCCTGAACATCGAAAAAACAACCGCCGACCTGCAGGAACTGGTCTCCCTCGAAAAGGAAAGCATCCGCAACATCATCGGCAACGTCGAAAATATCTCGGGAACCTTCAGCCGCAATTCAATGGCCCTCGAAAATTCAATCCAGAACATCGCATCGTTCAGCGACAGCCTGTCAAAATTGCCGCTCTCACCGCTGATGACAAACATCTACTCCGCTTCCGAACAACTCAACGTTGTGCTGGCCCAGCTGACATCCGACGACAATACCCTGGGCAGCCTCCTCAGCGACGACAGGCTCTACACATCACTCAACCAGCTGTCGGCAAATCTGAACCTTTTGATGAATGACATCAGGGTCAACCCCGACAGGTATCTGAACTTCTCAGCCATCGACCTGGGCCGCAAAGTGTATGTCAATGCACCACAAACTTCCGAAAACATCATCTTCAAGGTTCACCTGGTTTCAAGCCAGAATAAACTCCCGCTCAACCACGACATGTTCGACGGGCTTCAACCTGTTGAAGAATACGAGATCAGCGGGGCCTTTACATACCTCACAGGCTCAACAAAATCATACGACGAAATACAGCAACTGCTTCAGCTTGCGCAGGTTAAATTCCCCGATGCCACCGTGGTTGCCTTCCGCAATGGCCGGCTGATCAAGCTTGAACGGGCCCTGAGGACAATCAGATAATGAACCTGTGATTGTTAGTATTTTTCCTTATGGCAAAATGGCCTACCCTATCACTACCTACCAGATAGGCTGTTACAAATCAAATTGTTATACGCAAACAACTGATATCCAGCCGACTAAAAATTTATAAAAATTTATACAGTTTAATGCCCTCATAAAGAATCTGATAATAAATTTTTCTAAAGATCAATATCAAATCAATTTTTTTTTTAACTTTTTTTTCGCAAATTTTGCTCTCGGGAATTAGAAAGTAAGAGCGTTTTGTAGAACCTCAAAATCCGAACGAGATCAAAATGAATAGCGAATATCTGACTGCGTGGGAAAAGTGCCTCGACATTATTAGGGATAATGTACCTGGCAGTAGCTTCAAAACATGGTTTGAACCCATCGTCCCTCTGAAAATCAACAACAATGTTTTAACCATTCAGGTCCCCAGTGCTTTCTTCTACGAGTACCTCGAGGAACAGTATATCGATATTCTGCGAAAAACACTCCGCATGGTGCTTGGCCATGGAGCCAAACTCGAATATAACGTGGTTGTGGATCCTGCTGTCGGAAATTCAGCCGAAACAACCGGTACTCCCTATACCGTCAATTATCCGACAAACAACAGTTCAAAACTACAGAACCAGCCGCTGACAATTCCCCTGAAGGCCGATGAGAAAAAATCGATCAAAAACCCGTTTATCATCCCCGGTATCCAGAAACTGCAGGTCGACCCGCAGCTGAAACCCGATAATACCTTCGAAAACTTTGTCGAGGGCGACTGTAACCGCCTGGCCCGGAGCGCAGGGTTTGCCGTGGCCCGCAACCCCGGGGGCACTGCCTTTAACCCGCTCATGATTTACGGAAATTCAGGACTGGGAAAAACCCACCTGGCTCAGGCCATCGGCATCGAAGTCAAGGAGCAGATGCCCGACAAGGTGGTGCTTTATGTCAATGCCAACAAGTTTCAGACCCAGTTTACCGAGGCTACCCGCAATAACAACCGCAATGATTTCCTGCACTTCTACCAGATGATCGACGTGCTCATCCTCGATGATGTGCATGAGTTTGCCGGCAAGGAGAAAACCCAGGAAACATTCTTCCATATATTCAACCACCTTCACCAGACCGGAAAGCAGCTCATCCTTACCTCCGACAAGCCGCCCATCGAGCTGAAAGGCATGGAGCAGCGCCTGCTCTCGAGGTTCAAGTGGGGACTGACTGCCGATTTGCAGACTCCCGATTTCGAAACCAGGATGGAAATCCTGAAACGAAAAGTCTACACCGACGGCATCGTGCTTTCCGATGAAGTGCTCGAATACATTGCCTCACATGTCACAAACAACGTGCGCGAACTTGAAGGTGCACTGGTGTCACTGCTGGCACAGTCAATGCTCAACAAAAGGGAAATCACCCTCGACCTTGCAGCTAAACTGATAAACAAACTTGTGCAGAATTCACGCAGGGAACTTTCAATCGAATACATCTCAAAGGTTGTGTGCGATTACTTCCACATGCCTGTCGAATCGATCCAGACAAAAACCAGGAAAAGGGAAATCGTCCAGGCCAGGCAGATTACAATGTATTTCAGCAAAACCCTGACAAAATATTCACTTGCCAGCATAGGCGCCCAGATTGGCAACAAGGACCACGCAACGGTGCTTCATGCCTGCAAAACTGTCAACAACCTGAAGGATACCGATAAAAATTTCCGGCAGTTCATGGATGATATCGAGAAAAAACTGACAATGTAGTCATCAAAACAGGCAGCCGCCTGTTTTTTTTATTTGAACTTACATGCATCACCCATGATATACCTTGCGGCCAGCATCATCTCCTCCACCTCCATTTTCATCATTTTCAGGGTGGCAAAAAACTTTGCGTGCCGCCTCAACCTGCTCATTACTATCAACTACCTTACCGCTGCACTGCTGGGCTACATCATTATGATGCGCTTCAGCCTGCGCCCATTCGCCCAGGGCATCCACTGGCTCCCCTTTGCAATCAGCCTGGGCGTGCTGTTCATTGCCATGTTCTTCCTCATTGGGCTCTCCTCGCAAAAAGCCGGCATCACCGCCACTACACTGGCAAACAAAATGTCGCTTGTCTTTCCCGTGTTCTTCTCCCTCTACTGGTTCAGCGAACAGGTCACAACAACCAAATACATCGCACTTGCAACCGCACTGGCAGCAGTTGTGGCCACCCTCTGGAAAAAAGACATTGCCCGCACCAACCCGGCAGCTGTTTTTCTCCCACTGCTCCTTTTTGCGGGAAGCGGGTTTACCGATTCCCTCATCAAATACATACAGGCTACCCAAATCACCACCGGTGAGTCGGGCGCCTTTTCAACCTTTGTCTTCCTTGTGGCTTTCCTTTGCGGCAGTGGCCTGCTTGCAGCCGGCGGCGGAAAATGGAAACGGCAGCTCACATGGCCTGCCCTGCTCCTGGGCATCCTGCTGGGAATGGCCAACTTCGGCTCCCTCTATTTCTTCATCAATGCGCTGAACATGAGCAGGCTCGACAGCTCGCTTGTTTTTGCCCTCAACAACATGCTCATCGTCATGCTCTCAGCTACCGCCGGCCATTTCATATTTAACGAGAAAATGAACCGCGTGAATGTTGCCGGCTTTATCCTGGCTTTTGTAAGTTTGTATTTTATTCTGTGATGGATACGTTTAAAACCATAGCTGCCCCGGTTGAAGGCATGTTCAGGGACAAAGGGAGCAAATTCATTGCCTATGCCTTTCCTGTGGCCTCAGAAGACGAAATCAGGGAACACCTGATGGTGGTGAAAAAGCAGCATCACGCTGCACGGCATCACTGCTATGCATGGCGGCTGGGGGCCGGAGAACCACGCTTCCGTGCCCACGACGATGGTGAACCCTCCTCCACTGCCGGCAAACCTATCCTGGGCCAGCTTGTCCACTTCGAACTGACAAACGTGCTTGTCATCGTTGTACGTTACTTCGGAGGCATCCTGCTGGGAACAGGCGGACTGATCAATGCCTACCGCTCGGCAGCTGCCGATGCCCTCTCCAATGCCGAAATCCTCACAACGGTGATCGAAAAAACCTTCAGGCTACGCTTCACCTACGACGATCTGAATGATGTGATGCTGATTATTAAACAGGAAAACCTTGAAGTTGCCAATACCGATTTCGGGCTCAGCTGTACCCTCGACCTGCTGGTCCGTGAATCAGAAACAGAACGCATTGCCCGAATCTTCGGCCGCCTCTACCGGGTTGAAGCTGAAATCCTTTAGCCCCCACCCCTGCACTGTTAATAACTTAAGTAAAAAAAACACCCCTCAGTATTTCCATTTTTTACCGATCCTGTTAACTTTGAACCATGATGCAACGCCAAATGATCAATTTCGTATACCTTTCCGGCAGCACATACTGCCGCAATGCAAAATCTTTCTCTTCCCGGCGTTGTATCATGCATTTATATCATTTATCAAGTTGGATATTTGAAAAAAAGACCGGGATGATTTCCCGGACTGCGTCGGGCCAGTACTTAATTCATTTTAATTACTGGCTTTTTTTTGTGCCGGAAATGCCGGTATTTAATCTGTCCGGCCTTTTCTGCCACAACCGGATGCTGTGTACCGAACGTCAATAATTTCAAATCATATGAAACGAGATTTAATTTCAATTACCGATTATTCGAAGCAGGATTACCTGAAGATAATGAAGCTGGCTGCTGAGTTTGAGCAGAACCCGAACCAGGATCTGCTCCAGGGAAAAGTTGTTGCTTCGCTGTTTTTTGAACCATCAACACGTACAAGGCTGAGCTTCGAAACAGCCATCAGCAGGCTCGGCGGCCGCATCATCGGGATTGCCGACCCCGGCAGCTCCAGTACAACGAAGGGTGAAACCCTCCACGATACAATTAAGATGGTGAGTAACTATGCCGACCTCATTGTCATGCGCCACCCGCTTGAAGGTGCTGCAAGGTATGCTGCCGAAATTTCCCCTGTACCCGTTATCAATGCCGGCGACGGCGCAAACCAGCACCCCACCCAGACCCTGCTCGACATGTATTCAATCCTGAAAACACAGCATACACTCGACAACCTGAACATCTTCATGGTGGGCGACCTCCGCTACGGCCGCACTGTACATTCGCTGCTCATGGCCATGTCGGAATTCGAAAACCCGATATTTAACTTCATCGCCCCGCCTGAACTGCAGATGCCCAATGAATACAAACTATTCCTGCGCGAAAAGGGAATCAAATACTTCGAGCACCGCGAATTCACTGACATCATCTCCGAAGCCGACATCATCTACATGACAAGGGTCCAGAAAGAACGGTTTTCCGATCCCATGGAATATGAACAGGTCAAAAATGTATATATCCTGCACAACGCCATGCTGGCCAAAACAAAACCCAACCTCAGGATCCTGCACCCGCTGCCGCGCGTCAACGAAATCAGCACCGATGTCGATAAAAATGAAAAGGCATACTATTTTACCCAGGCGCTCAACGGTGTCTTTACCCGCGAAGCCATCATTGCCGATATTATGAACCTTAAATAATTTTTGCCATGAATGAAAAGAAAAAACTGAAACTGAAGGTAAGTGCAATCAAGGACGGCACAGTCATCGACCATATTCCGGCACAATATCTTTTTAAGGTCATCAGCATCCTGGGGCTCGATAAAATTGAGAACCAGATAACCTTCGGCACCAACCTCGAAAGCGAAAAACTGGGCAGCAAAGCCATCATCAAGGTGTCCGACAAGTTCTTCCACGACGAAGAAATCAATAAAATCGCCCTGGTGGCTCCACATGCCAAGCTCAACATCATCCGCGATTATGAAGTGGTTGAAAAGAAGGTTGTCGAAATCCCCCACGAAATCACAGGCATTGTCCAGTGCTTTAACCCTAAGTGCATTACAAACAACGAAAAGATAACAACCCGCTTTATGGTTGTCGACACCTCGCCAATTGCCCTCAGGTGCCGGTACTGCGAAAAACATACGGTGGGCGACCAAATCAGGATGAAGTAAAAAAAAATCGGCAAACAGGTATTGCCCGAAACCTTTTTTTATATATTTGCACCTCGAATTTGAGCAGTTAACATGCTCAGCGTTCTCAAAGGTATTGCCCAGATGGCGGAATTGGTAGACGCGCTAGTTTCAGGGACTAGTATCCGCTTGGATGTGCAGGTTCGAGTCCTGTTCTGGGCACAAAAGAGCTGCAACTCATTGAGTTACAGCTCTTTTTCTTTATATAACAATGGATGCAGCGGCCACATTGTTGACAATGTTGCCATCTGCATGTATATATGAAATCCCATCACCATAACTTCTTTATCTGCCTGTTGCAGAAAATACATGTCAATACACCTTACTTTCTGCAACAATCTGTTTTTTCAATATGTCAAAGAACGCCTGATTTTTAGCTAAAACTGCTGTTGATGATGCAAAACCGGTGCCGCAGCATCCATACTGACATTATGCCACCTGCTGATAATCAGCACGCTGCCCACATAATCCGTCCAGATGTGCCATCATTGCTGCACTCAAAAAAATGAACCGCCTGACATCATTTCACTGACAGGTGCCGCCCCGGCTTCAGGTGAAAGCCAGGCCCAAAGAAAGATTTCCTGTCCCCGAACATTTTCTTTGCAATGAATGTTGAAATTGAGGACCCGGGATGGTGCATGCCCACAGCAGATGAAGCTTCTGCTCATCACCCGGCCCCGCTGTAAAACACACATATTGAAACAAAATGAATAACCCAAAGTATACCGAACAGAAAAGGTCGTCGGGCTTTCGTGTCCCCGAACCTGGCATTCCCCCCCGCGAAAGCAGGAAAAAACAGGTAAAGCGGATTTTCTCACGGCTCACCGAAGACAATGTATCAATCATTTCAGCCGGTGTGGCTTTTTACTTCTTCCTTGCCCTGTTCCCTGCCCTGGCAGCCTTTATCTCCATCTACGCACTGGCAGTCGATCCGGCACAGGTCAGTCAGCAGATGAACGATGCAGCCGCAGTACTGCCTGCCGAAGCCCATGGCATCATCGAAGACCTGCTGACACAAACCGCCGGACAATCGGCCGGAACCCTTGGCTGGAGCCTTGTCATCAGCATCCTGCTCAGCCTGTGGAGTGCCAGCAAGGCCACCTCTGCGGTCTTTGAGGGGGTCAACATTGCCTACCACGAAAAAGATGAACGGGGATTCTTTCAGAAAAAAGCGGTCATCTTTTTGTTCACCCTCGGTGCAATTGTGGCCGGCATCATCAGCATTGCCTTTGTTGTGGGTTTCCCGGCATTCATCGACACGCTGGGGCTTCCGGCAGCACTGACAACCGTGCTGTCCCTGCTCAGGTGGGTCATCCTGGCAGGCATCATCTACTTCGTACTTGAAATGATTTACAAGATAGCCCCCAACCGCGGCAGCGACTTCCGCTGGCTCAACCCCGGAGCCATTGTGGCCACCGTGTTGTGGATAGGCGGCTCACTGCTGTTCACCCTTTATGTCAACAACTTTGGCGAATACGACAAGACCTACGGGAGCATTGCCGCAGTAATCATCCTGTTGCTGTGGTTCTACCTCACCGGCTTCATTATCATGCTCGGGGCCGAAATCAATGCCGAAACCATGCCCGACAGGCACGTCACCTCGATGGTCGGCACCGGCGAACCCCTCGGCCTCAGCGGCAGCTATCCCCCCCGCCACCACACCGGCATCAACAAAAAAAACCACGTCAACGGACACGGGTAAGAATGCCTGAATTTTGAATGAGTGAGTAAATGAATGAATGAATGAGTGAATGAGTGAATGAATGAACAAAAAAGCACTGTAAATCGCTGTGCCAACATTGTGCAACACGCTCTGCCGTTCGTTTGCAACGAGCGGTTAATTGTCTTTGCATTTGCAATGCATTCACTGTGAAACTCTGTTCGAACACTGTGCAACACTGTATAACTCTTCTTTGAAACCGGAGTCTCCATCAATTTCTATTTAATCTCAATTTTCACCCCTTATCTGGGGCTCCCCGCATTTCCGTTGGCTTTAGCCGACGGTTAGCGCAATGGCAACTAAAGCCGGGCTTTAGCCACATTTAATAATTTTGAATGAAATCAACATTTCCTCTCTAACATTCGTTTGCAACGAACGGTTGGTTGGTCTTCGCATTTGTAATGCATCCACTGTGAAACCCTGTGCCAACATTATGCAACACTGTGTAACACGGTTTGTGGTTTTCGCATTTGTAATGCATTCACTGTGAAACTCTGTGCGAACACTGTGCAACACTGTGTAACTCTTCTTTGAAACCGGAGTCTCCATCATTTTCTATTTAATCTCCCCGCATTTCCGTTGGCTTTAGCCGACGGTTAGCGCAATGGCAACTCATTTCAGGCTTTAGCCACATAATTAAGTCAAAAAAGTGGTTCATGTGGTTCATATTGCTTCTGCTGCTACCGACCTGTCAGCGTGCGCAGCTTCCCGATAAACCGGGACAAGCTCTGACAGGGTCAAATAAAAATGAATGAATGAATGAATGAGAGAATGATTGAATAAAAGCACTGTGAAACTCTGTGCCAACATTGTGCAACATTGTGCAACACTGTGTAACTCTTCTTTGAAACCCGAGTCTCCATCAATTTCTATTTAATCTCCCCGCATTTCCGTTGGCTTTAGCCGACGGTTAGCGCAATGGCAACTAAAGCCGGGCTTTAGCCACATAATTAAGTCAAAAGAGTGGTTCATGTGGTTGTTGCTTCTGCTGCTACCGACCTGTCAGCGTGCGCAGCTCCTGACAGCGTCAAAAATGAATCATGTAATTATATTGAACGGGTGACGGTGCATCAACAATCGCCATCAGAAAATTCTATCGCCTGCATTTCATTGCAGCTTCTTCTGTAGTCACCCGGTCAATTTCAGCCCGCATCTCA